>ERZ1292625.2309-Hain-H41-01um-R1-2309-length-18145-cov-8_pt1 | contig 18145 bp, 21 predicted proteins | sample MGYA00564400_ERZ1292625 | MGnify/ENA primary metagenome ERZ1292625 (study PRJEB36523, sample SAMEA6512639) | groundwater metagenome | collected 2019-01-08 | study: AquaDiva: Metagenomics assemblies of 32 groundwater samples
AATGATTAGGGCATTATCCTAACGAGACTGGTGGGATTCCACTGCGAATGTACCGTCTACGTGTCGGCACAAAAAAAAAGACCTATAGTTGATTTCTGTATTCGATAAGATGTATAATCTCGGACTATGGAAATTCGTATTGCCAGACGAAATCCTGACTCCGAGGTAGTTTTTCGCACAAAGGAGCTTGTTCAACAGGGTTTTGACTTTGGACGAACAAAAATTGAAGGTGAGCTGGATAAAACAATTGGACAGCTAGAATTAATTCGAAGAGTCAACGAAGCTTTTCGGGCTGAGTTTATAGATCTTGGTATACCTCAATTTTATACTCCACTTCACACAGATTCCGTTCATTTTCTTCCATCGAATGTTTTTTTAAGAGTGGCGCCTAATCCTGAAGGACATGCATATTACAGGGATGAATTAGATGCGATTGTAATAGATAATGGTGATTTTGAGGGGGATATTAAACGTACTATCTTTACCTTACTACATGAAGGAGGCCACAGGTGGAGCTATAAGGAGTTCGTGTTGACAAAGTTAGGTGAGCCGGAGCCAAAGATAGCTGGTTTTAGAGTAACAAAACCTGATACCGAAACGTACTTTTTCTCGTCAATGGATGAAGCAATGTGTGATTTTAGTGCCCAAACTATACAACATCAGAATTTCAAACTCTTTTTTGGAGAAGGGGCCACGCCCGAAAAAATACAACCGCTAATTGGCACCTATTCTAAAGAAAGGGAAATATTGCTTTCGATAATAGAAAAAATTTCTGAAGTTAGACAGGAAGAAATTGTGAAAACCTGGGTTCGTTTTTGCAGACATTTTTACGCAGGAGAGCGTTCCGTTTTGAAGGATGTTTAGCTTGCTATGGGTAAAGGGTATGTAAAGTATTTGGCAAGCTTACAACCTAACAGAAGGGAATATGGTTCATAGACCTAGCTTGGTAACCAAAAAGTTCTAACGTCGTCCACGACACGGCACTTCGATCTGCAAAAGCAGAGCTTAGTGTAAACACAGCACATTTTTAGCACTTCAAATTCTTTCAGTGTAAACCTCGAAATTTGATAGCTTGACACTATATTGTGACAAAATCATAATGTAGATCGATGTCTGCCATAACGCTCAAACAAATAAAGGATGTCATAGGGGAGGAACTCAAACCAGTTCACAAGAAACTTGACGAGCTTTCCACGAACGTAGACTCCCTTATATTGGATGTAGCTGATGTTCAAAAAAACGGACGCTCTCCCAGATATTCATAGTCTAATCAAGGACACAAGAGAAGAAGTCAAAGATCACGAACAAAGACTGCGCATACTAGAAAACGCTGCTTAGATTCTGAACCCAAGAAGTTCTTCGTGCTTGATGGAATTTACTTGCCTAGCGCGATCATTATTGCCCCGACAGTCATAAGTACTGCTCCGCCAACTGCAACTGGAGTTACTTTTTCGCGAAGAATGATGAATGCCAAAATTATTGTAATTACCAAACTGAGTTTATCTATTGGCGCGACTTGTGACGCATTACCCATTTGCAGGGCTTTAAAATAGAACAGCCAAGAAAGACCTGTGGCGAACGCTGAAAGGACCAGAAAAACTAAAGAAAACTGAGATATTGTGGATGTTTGTTTAAAAGTGCCCTGGTAAAAAACTATCCCCCATGCAAAGAAAACGATAACGATTGTACGAATGGCGGTTGCTAAGTTGGAGTCTACGTTTTTTATGCCAATTTTGGCCAAAATTGCGGTGAGTGCCGCAAAAACGGCAGAAAGCAGTGCATAAACAAGCCAGCTCATTATGATTTGAAGTGGTTATCTTTTATAAATTTAACAATTGTTGGAATGCTGGCGGCAACGGGCAGCGCAATGAAGGCCCCAAATATTCCAAATAATGAGCCCCCAATAATGACCGCGATAAAACTTAGAGCCGGTGACAGGTCGAGCGCCCGGGTATAGATGTTTGGTGCTAATAAATTATTTTCGACCTGTTGATAAATCAAAAAGAGCGCCAGGATCGCGATGCCTATTGCCGGGGAGATTGAAAAGCCGATTATTACCGCAGGCGTAGCGCCAATGAAGGCACCTATTAGCGGGAGCAAATCTGTTAGTGCTGCAAAGAGGGCAAGAGAGGCTGCAAATGGAACATTTAAAAGTGACAGGCCGGTAAAAATTATCAGGCCGCAAATCACGGATATAATTAAATTGCCTCGTATGTATTGACCGTTAACCCGTCCGAGTTTTTCCAAAAGCTCCTTTGCCCTTAGGTCGTACTCATCGGGAATGAGCGCGAATATTAAATTAAGAAGCCTTTTGGAGTCTATTAGAAAGTAAAGAGTCAGGAAAATTACGGTTAAAAAAGTTGTTAGGGCGCTGGTGATTTTGGATGTTGAGGCCAGAAGATAAGTACCGGCTTCGTTCGTATACTGCGTCAAGTCTAAATTCCTAATGGCCGGGGGTAGAATGCTTGTTTTGGTGAGGATGTCGTTGACTGTTGTTAAAATGGCAGGAAACTGCGAAATCAGGTTTGGAATGAAACTAAAGGCAATTACTACAATTGGTGACAATAAAAGGAGAATAACAAGTACGGATGCAACCGTTAGTGGCATTCGGGTTTTGAGTCTGTTTACCAGTGGAAAAAATGCGGAGCTTAGCATCATGGCAACTACTATCATTAGTACGACATGAATAAGCTTTATCGACAAGTAAATTGCCAGAGCGGAAATTGTTACCCTAAAAATTGATCTCCAGCTAATTGTATGCTCCATTACTGAGTGTAGAGTTTGTAGGAAACAGACATTTGAATTGCTTTAATTAAGTGGGTTTTGTCGTCGATTGTGAATGCTACCAGATATTCGTTAGTTGTAGAAATGCCTATAAACGAATCCGCGATTTGGGGGTTTTTAGTTTTTAAATTTTTTATAGCCGTATTTTCCTGGTCAAAAGTTAAGGGCATGCCTGCGTTTACAAAAACCAGTTGCTTGAGTGCGTCTTCTGCGCTTTGGGGAGGACAACAATCGCTAGCATAGAGTGCGAAAGCGACGTCCGTTTTTTGGAAAAAGGGCAATAATGCGCTTCGGTCTTCTTTATTCATCGCAGCAATTATGGCGTTTTGGGTGTCTTTTTGGGTGATACCTTTTGGCGATTGGTTGGTTTTGGTAGTTGATGTTGGTGATGATGAAGAAGACGGTTGCTGAGACGAATTGGTAGTTTGCCCATTGGTTTTTGGTGTAGGTGATGTATTTGTGAATTTGAAAAGAACAAAAACAGAAGTTAGTGCGAGGATACCAACAAGTACAACGACCAACAGAAACTTAGACATACCTAATTTTAAGTTTTTTTGGGGAAAACTGTCAAAGTTGGTTTATAATGCGCTTGATGGAAAAGGTTGCGGTTGTTACAGGGGCTGCCCGCGGTTTGGGGGCAGAACTTGCCAGATATTTTGTCCGTGCAGGGTTTAGTGTTGTTGTTCATTTTAATACAAGCCTAAAGGAAGCCAAGACACTTCTATCCGAAATTCAAATGGATTCTTCTAACTCCTCTATGCTTTCGGCCGATTTAACGAGTGAGGCCGATGTTAAAAAAATGTTTGCAGCGATTAAAAAAAGATACGGCAGGATAGATGTTCTTGTAAATAATGTCGGAAATTTTGTTTATAAACCGTTTGGCAAAACTACAAATAGTGAATTCAAAGATGTGCTGGAAAGCAATATTTATTCTACTTTATATTGTTCGCGAGAGGCGCTTGGACTCATGAGGAAGCAAAAAAGCGGTCATATAATTAACATCGGAGCGGTTGGTGCCGAACGCTTAATAATCAGAGAAAATTCTACCCCATATTTTTTAGGTAAAACCGGCATTTATGTTCTCACTAAGACTATGGCGTGGGAGGAAGCTAAAAATAATATTCACATTAACATGATTTCTCCATCGTCAATGGTTGCCGATATATTTAGTGAAGACGACTTCCCCATGGGCCGTGAAGCAAAGTACAAAGATGTGATAGATGCTGTTGGCTTCTTGACGAGTGAGCAAGCATATTATATAAATGGTGCGAACTTAGAAGTTGCCGGGGCATTTGTGCCGGGAATGGATAGAGCAGAATAATGAAAAGTATCAAAAGTATCAAAAGTATCAAAAGTATCAAAAGTATCAAAGGTATCAAAGGGCAAAAATTATTTGCTTTGATAATATTTGTCACTTTAGGATTTGCAGCGCTGCAAGTGCCAATAAATCATCTGGCGGGATCCAAGGCAAGTTTTACGATGTTTGATTTATTTGCGCCTGTTTCTGGAGCATTTTTAGGATCATGGTTTGGTATTGTTGCTGTATTTTTGATGCAACTTGTGAATCTAATGTTTCATGGGTTTGCCAATTTTGATAAGGGTACGATTATAAGATTGTTTCCAGTACTATTCGGTGTCTGGTTTTTCTCTAAACGTAGTGGGAATTTTTTGATTATTCCGCTTTTGGCCATTATTTCATTTAATCTTAACCCAATTGGTAGAAGTGTTTGGTATTATTCGCTTTTTTGGACGATCCCCTTTTTGGTTTATCCAGTTGTAAAAAAGTCACTGGTTGCCAGAAGTCTGGCTTCAACTTTTATTGCCCACTCGGTAGGCGGAGCAATATGGATTTGGGCTTTTAATTTACCACCACAAGTTTGGACTAGTTTGGTTCCTATTACTGCCTTGGAAAGATCTATAATGGCGCTTGGGATTTGCGCAAGTTACATATTGGTTAACAATCTTGTTTCGATTTTAATGTCTAAAAAGCTTATCCCGCAGGTTTTTTCTCCGGATAAGAAGTATTTAATAAAAAGTTAGTTAGTAGATCGATAGCTTGGCAGCACGTGTTAAAATGATTCAGTTATGATTTTACTTAGACTAGCTGACAGGTATTTTCCTCCTAAAATTGCCTATGCCCATTGTGATGTGCCTTGCGGGATTTACGATCCAAAAGCGGCGCAAATTGCAGCGGAAACTGTCGCAAAGATGGTCGACAAGATTATTAACCCACCGGAACTAGACGAGAAAAGTGCTGAGTCGCGCCGCAATTACCACAATGCTATGACAAGGTACGTTATTGAAAAAGAAGAACAGGCTGAAATTTGTAAAAAAGAGCTGTTGATTTTATGGACAGACTTTTTTAAGCCGGAGCATTTAGAAGTATTTCCGAATTTGCACGAGACTTTTTGGAAAGCTTCTAAGCTTTGCTCACAAAACAAGCAGAATGTTGACGTTAAGGCTGCGAGTGATCTTGTCGCTGCGGTGGATGAGATAGCCGAGATGTTTATTAAGGCAAAAGCGGCCAGTAAAAAATGAGAGTAGAGGCAATTGCAGTTCAGATTCAAAAATTCGAATCAGATCAAAGATATCTGGACGAGGAAGTAATTGCGACAAGTAAATATCCGGATGGCACCTGGGTTGCGATAAGGGATAAGACAGATCTTTGTACAGATACGAGTGATGAGCACGATACGCTTCTTGATAAATTAAATGCCCTTGGATTTCATGACAAGACTGGAATTCTAATACACCGAATGGGTGCTCCTAGAAGTCTTGTTTCTAATGAAGCAGTTTAAATTTCCATTTTCCAGATTTGAGATAAAAGACAAAAGTATGTTGCCGGCTTTTAGGCCAGGTGAGAAGGTGCTCAGTTACAACTGGGGCACCATACAAAAAGGAAGTGTAGTGGTTTTTAGGTATGAGGGTGAGTATTTGATAAAAAGAGTGAAAGAGTTAAAGAACGATAGTTTGGTGGTTTGGTCGGATAATAAAAAACTTGCGAAAAGGGAATATGAGATAAAAAAAAAGGATATTGTTGGCCGTGTGTTTTTAAAATATTGAAAATGAAGCTCAAAAATAAAACAGTTAAAAAGCTTGTTGGCAAATATAAGGATATATCTATTCTTGATAATATTGGCGCTATTTTAGGTTGGGATTTAAACGTTAATTTGCCCCCAATGGCGGCTGTTGGCCGTGGAGAGCAAGCAGCGTTTGTCACAAATTTAATCAACAAGGCGTTTTTGGATAAAGAGTTTAGGAAGCTGCTTGAAAGCGCCAATGACAAAAAAGATTTATTGCCGGAGGAGGCTGCTATTGTTCGTAATTTGAACCGAGCAAGTGATTACTTTACAAAAGTACCCACAGAAATAATACAAGAAAAATCCAAAGCTACAGCGGAAGCTTATGTTGCCTGGGACGGTGCCAAAAAGGCAGACAAATTTGCCGATTTTTCGCCGCACCTGGAGAAATTGGTGGAAATAGATTTGATAGTTGCAGAGCATTTAGGCTACAGGCAGACGCCGCTGGACGCACTACTGGACTTACACGAGCCATGCTTGACAAGTGAATTTTGCATAAAAAACATAGTTTCTTTGCAGGCACCTTTGACAAAACTGGTTAGACGCGTTCAAAAATCCAAAAAATACTTGGAAGGTGCGGAATTTATTGACGGCCAAAAGTTATATCCTGTTGACCTGCAGAAAAAGCTTTCACAATTTATTGCTAAAAAAATGGGTTACAGGCTCGACTCGGGAAGGATTGACGTTTCTTCTCACCCATTTACTACGACTTTAGGGCGCGAGGACGTTAGGATTACGACTTTTTATAAAGACCACGATTTTAGGGATTCGTTTTCTTCCACAATGCACGAGACGGGTCATGCGCTGTATGAACAAAATATCGACCAAGCTTTTGATAAGACGCCCCTGGAATACGGTGTGTCTTTTGGGATCCATGAAGCGCTCTCTCGTTTTTGGGAAAACCAAATCGGCAGAAGCACAAGTTTTTTAAAGTTTATGACGCCGATTTTTCTGGCCTTTTACCCGGAGGCGCTTTCCAAAACCAATGAGGACACTTTTATTAACTTGTTCAATTTGGTTAGGCCAAGTCTTATAAGAATTGAAGCTGACGAGCTTACATACACTTTGCACATTATCGTCCGTTTTGAACTTGAGCAAGAGCTATTTGCCAAAAAATTAAAGGTTCGTGATTTGCCGGAAGCCTGGCGCGCTAGAATGAAAAAATACCTTGGTGTTGTCCCAAAAACAGACAGAGAAGGAGTTTTACAGGACGTTCATTGGTCTGGCGGATCTTTTGGCTACTTCCCCGCTTATGCTCTTGGTAATCTTTATGCGTCCCAATTTTTGGCAAAGATAAAAAAGGAGATAAACATAGACAGGGATTTGGAAAAAGGACACCTTGGCGGAGTTCTTTACTGGTTAAATGAAAATGTACATAAACATGGGAGTCTTTACTGGCCGCAGGAGCTAGTCAAAATTGCAACGGGCGAAGCTTTAAATTCCAAGTATTTTTTGGAATATTTGGAAAGCAAGTATTCCAAGATTTACAGTGTTTAGTTGGGAGTGATTCCTTAGATAATTGAGATCTTATTTCAATAAGTCAACTCTTTTGGTAAAATTCAAGTCATTGCGGGATCGTCTAATGGTAGGACAGTAGCCTTTGGAGCTGCTTATCTAGGTTCGAATCCTAGTCCCGCAGCAAACTCGGAATGAGTGGGTGAGCAGAGGGGTTTTGGCCTATTGTATCAACCAATTCGTCAGGTTCGTACGCATCAAGTAAAATTTCTATTTTATCCCTCATTCCGTTTAGTATCTGGAAGGGTTTACGCTGATACAACAACAACTTTCTATCTTTTATCATTAGGTTCGTACCGAGCGTTGAAAGTATCTCCCGCTTCTGTTGAGTAGTCCCATTGGCAAACCAATATCTGGCATAACAGGCAAAGTTGAATGTTTTTTCAGACAGTTCAAGCCAGTTGTCAGCCCTGTTATCTGTTTCTGCCAATTTCTTTCTAACTTGCTGTTGTTCAAGAAGTAAAACCTCTTTCTTCTTTTGATATTCCTCTTGGATTATCAGTTCCTTCACGAGTGAGTCTAGTAGGTTGTCAATTTGCTTTTGAATATCTCGGTCCAGTTCTTGAAGATTATTCTTAATCATAGTTCTATCTTGGAATTCATTCGTATTTTCCCGCTGTAGGATTTTAATTGCCCAGTTCTTGATACTTTCTGGAATGAAGATTTGGGAAAGCAGTGCATCCAGTTGCTCATTGAAGTTTATAACTGGCAATGCCTGTTGGTGGCACTCTACGCCCTCTGGTAGGTTTCTGTGATTAGGCATGAGCCAAGTGTAGTGCAGTATCGTTGGCTGCTCCATTTCCGCAATGTGAATGCCGCAGGAAGGGCAAGCATTTCTGTCTTTGGCCTTGTGGAACTTTGTCTTGCAAACAGAGCAAATTATCTGCCACTTCTCATCCATAATGACAGTTGCATTGCATCCCCCGCACACCATGCCCAAGCCTGTATATGGCCAATCCTTTTTATTAAGCCTTCTTGTTGATGTTTTGCCTAGAATAACTTGAATCTTTTCGTACTCTTCTTTTGTTAAAAGTTTAGGAAACTGCGCATTAAAGACCCCTTCACGTCTGTGAAGTTCCCCATACCATTTAGGATCTGAAAGTGTTTTGTACCATGTGCTTTTGGACAATGGGTTTCCACCTGTTCTTTTAGTAATCCTGGTCCTATATCCCCATTCGTTATTCAATATAGCCAATGCCTCCATAGGCGTGTGAGTTTGGTCAAGAACAAGTTTAATTGCTTTTTGCAGCAGTGGAAAGCTCGTGGGGTCACTGTCGTTAATCATTACGTCTTTGTCATTTTTAACATGTACTAGACCCTCTGACAAACGACCACTTGGTATGTAGCCTACTTTCAGCTTTGTGCGATTACCCCGCTTTACTGCTTCACTTTTGTCATCAGAGTCCCTTGTTGCCCTGGTAAACTCGTTCATTAAGTATTCTTTATCTCTTGGGGTATTTTCAAAGATACCATGAGGCGTAACCACCATTTTTAACTTTCCGTCAGACATCAACTGTACAAACTTTCCGCCATCCGCATAATTTCTTGATATACGATTGGCGTGCCAAACTATAACCACATCAATATTTCCTTCTTCAATTTCTTGCGTTAAAGCATTAAACTGTGGCCTGCCTTCTTTGAACGCAGTCTGACTTTCAGTAATAGTCTTAGTTCCTTTTAGGCTGAACTTTTTGACAATCTCTTCCTCTAAATCTTCATTTTGCCCTTCAATAGAGCGCATCTGTTTATCTTCTCTGTCGCTAGTTGACTTACGAAGATATTTCACAGATCTGGACTGCCGTAGTATTTGTTGAAGATTGTAATCTAAAAATGCCATGTTAATTAAAATGACCGCCCTGGTGTGATCAGTTCCTTGCGGTTCTGTCCAAGACGGTCATTAAAAAACCGCAGGGGCAGCTGATCACAATTCAATTATGCTACCTTTTACTTCGACTTTCAATAGTCTTACCCCGACTGAAATACTCATATTTTTCTTTGTCTTCTGCTCTAATTGGTTTGTGAACAGATCGCATTAAAGCTAAGGTTTTTTCAGCTTTATATCGGGCAGTCCTATCGTCAAGGTTTATTCCATATTCCAACCAATAAAGTCGTTTAAATTCTTCAATATCCCGTTCAGACTGGCTGAGGCTGAGGTTGATTTTTACGTCTGCCTCAACCTTTACTATTGAGAAATTTTGATCTACCTTTAATTGAACATCCAAAATTAAGTCATATTTTTGGATCTGGCTGTGAATAATGTATTCAGCTAGTTCTTTTTTTATCTGGCTATCCATACTGACCGCTGGTTGGTCTTAACTTTCTGCATCTTGCAGCATATATAAAGAGTTGCCATTTGCAGAATCATTTGACTGGGCCAATCTGTAAATGTGAGGCTTTGAAATTGTGTGTGAGATTTTACCCTCACTTACGAGTTTTTGAAGAATATCGCTTGCTGTTCGCTCTGAACAAATTGAGCCAGTTTTGAGTCCATTTATAATTACCTGACGTTCAATATCGCCCTTAGCAAGCGAATCTAAAATAAACTTTTCAGCTTCATCGGACTTTAGCAAACCTACAGTTGCTTCTTCGTAAACATATTCTGGGAGTTCATCAACTTCTCTTTTTATACCAACAAACGGGATGATCTTTTTTGCTGACTGCTTATTTTTAGTGAAGGTAACAATTACACTGTCACTAAACCCATCCTCCTTCTTTGTAAGGCTAATAACTGTATCAACTGCGCCCTCCCATAAATAACTTCCAACAGCTTCTTCCTGTTTCCTGCCACCAAATCTTCTTTCATAATCGTGCTCTTTGGTGGGATGCGACAAAAAGATCAGGGCTAAGCTAGGATTTGCCTCACGAAGTTCCTTAAATTTGTCAAAAACAAATTTCGTGTCTTTATCAGTGTTTGAATCCCTATCATGGGTATGTCTTAAAAGATCAACAACTACAACGCCTATATTCTGGTTACTTATTTGTTTTTTAACTGCTTCAAAGCCACCAGATGTCCCCTCTATGGAAAATCTGGGCAAATGACCATGATAGATATAAAATTGGTCGTTAAACTCAAAAGTTAAGACTCTGTCCTTAAAATTATGAACAGGGTCGTCATTTGCGATGTAAAGAACGCTATTTTTTTCTGCTTTAAACTTGCCAAAAACTGGCAGACCTTCGGTAATACATTTAGAAATGTGAAGAGCGAGCCATGTTTTGTAAGATCCTCTTCTCGCTACAATGAAGAGCGAGCCTTCTATGGGTAGCACATTTTCAATAACCCAGCCAACTTTGCCAAAGTCTTGGTTTATAAATTCAGTTGCATTTGGAATATGAATATCTGGTAGTTTCGGAACTACAAAATCAACAGCCTGGCCGAACACTTTATTGAACTCGCTTGGATTCAAAGGTTGTTTAAATGTGCGGTTAATTGCACTTGCGACATACCAAGCATCTTCTTGCGAGAATTGGTTAAGGAGGGAATCTGCGAGTCTAAGCATTGAATCATTCCTTGCACCTTGTTCAACTCCAACAAATTGTTTAATGTCCAACTTTGAATATCTATCTCCCGATAAAGACCTTACTGGTCTGAGTTTATTGATCGTTTCTACAGGTAAAGTAGGCAAAGAGGCTATTAAGTCAGGAGTAGGAGTCACATTCCATTTGTAAGGAACGCTATCAATCGTGGAATCTGGGACTAAGACGTAGTTGCCCTCTGCACGAATATCAATGGCAATCTCTTTGTTGACACTGCCTTTAATTCCCTCAGCACTTTTAAAATATAAATGTTTGCCTCCATGAGGTGTTGTAACCACTAAGGGTGAAAAAAGTTCTAACCCCTTATATTTTTCCTTGTAGCTATCTTCATCAACAACGATCACCCCAGATGTTGCCCCGCAGAGCAGCGCAATATTTAATTTGGGGTCTTTGAACCAACTTTCAAGCTGTTTTAATGTAGGAAGTTCTTTTTGGTATTTTTCCCATTTAACAGCTGCAATCTTGGAATTTGGTTGCACTGGGATTGCGGGCCAGCCAAGAGAATGTAATAACTTTGCAGACTCAAGGTTGCTCATTGTGATTCCTTCCGTTCTGTCCATCATTCTCATCCGTCTTTTCAATTGCTGGAACTAATAAATAACCTGAACCTGAACACGCTTGGCAAACTTTAGTACCATATTTGAGGCTACCAAAGCCATTACAGACTACGCAGCGCTGTGCGACCTTAGAGGGTATGAACTTAGAGTTTGCTGGAAGTTTTATTTCTGGGTCAGCCATCTTGTCCGTCTTCTTATAAGGACTTACAACCCAGGGTCTGTTATGTCCTTGTTACAGACAAGCCTGTGAAATTATTTAATCACTAAATTATTAAGGAGTCAAGACGGTAAAACACCTTATAGTATCAGTGTTTCATGGTTCCAGAGTACCATAAAATATAACTTATAATAATCAACTAATGCATATAATATATTAGGATGTAATGTGTATCTCCTGATACTATTTATACGCACACCATTCATAAGAGTCTGACACGAAAATACTACAATTATAGCTTTGACTAGGCGTGGACTAAACTATGTAGTAAACAGGGATTTTTTTGTGTGGAAAGCTGATTTTTTTGAAGCTGACTAAAAAGTGGAAACAGTATTTTAAAGACTATCAATAGGCTATTGACACTTTAGCTTCATTTTGGTTCATTTTTAAGGCATTTAGCTTTGGTATACCTAATAACCATTTATCATATTCACTCTGCCTTGTAATCTGAACACTTCACCCGAAAGTCTTCCTATTTCAAGGTTCGCATAATTGAGTGCTTGCTGTATATCTGCAATTTGATCGTTTTTCTTCTGCATGTCGACATCATACTTACCCTGGGTAATGGGACACTGCGCAGGAACTACTTTTTCTACTACAAATGTCTTAGGTGAGGGTTCGGGAATTAGGCTGGCTGTTTTGGCTTGCACTACATCCCATTTGTCTATTGCAGACATAACTTGCCTTGTTACTTCACCTTCCACAGACACCCTGTACCAGTTGAACACTGTGTCGTGATCTGCAAGACTTTCGTAAACCTTCACAGTAAAGTGTGGCCTTCCAATATCGGGGTAGTCTGTGATCATAATGCCCAGCGTGGACTTGTTGTTATCCTCTAAGAGCTTTTTGAAGTCTTTCACTTCTTGAAGTTCTGCAACTGAGTTTAAAACATTTGAGTATTCCGCTTTGTTTTTAGAAATTTCATTACTGTGTCCCTGGGAGACACCCTTTGTTGGGATAGAACTGGTTTCATATGGCTTTTGTAGAAACAGTGTATTGCTTTTGAACAGGGTTATTGAAGAAACGACCAAGAACAGGAAAACAAAAACAACAAGGATTTTTATCTTGCTGAAAGTTCTAAGGCTTATAATTTTACCCATAATGATGGGCAGTTTTTGAAATTGTTACCCGTTAGGTTTAAAAGAGATAGATCATCGTCTGATATATCTCTTGCTGCTGAAAATCTTATCCCAGGCAAAAAATGCAACTTTGAAAACTACAAACCAAAAAGTTGTGTTAATTGCGACTTCCATGACAACACCCACAATTCCTACTAAGATTACGCCCTCAAAGCGGTTAAGAAGCCATCTGACTATTGGGTAACCCCCAACTATCACTAACCAAACACTCAGAATTTTATCTCTAGTCTTCACAATTGAAAGAGTAACTCCCAGTTAATAAAAAGTCAACAGTTTTAGCTACATAATCTTTCCTTTCAGTTAATAATAATTTCTTTCCTCATTTGCTAAGTTCAGGTAATAATGATTCTTACAAAGAAAGATGAGGCATTTGGCAAGCGCATCAAGAAGCTAAGGAAAAGAGTAGGGCTTACTCAAGAGAAACTTGCCGATAAAGTTAATGTTTCTACCACCCATATTGGGCTTATTGAAACAGGCAAGAGGCGTGTGAGTCTTAAAACCCTTCAAAAGATTGCCTCGGCTATTGGAGTTAAAGCCAAAGATCTTCTTCCATACTAAATCATAGCTTTTGTAATTAAACAGGTAGTGTAACTTCCAAGTTAAGTTTGCTATCATATTTTCATGACTTCAAAGGCGTCTAAGACAGCAAGAAATAGAGTAAAAAGGCATAGTGTAAGTGTCCCTGAATCTAAGAATAGAATTTTAGATAGCCAAAAACGACCGCCTTTAGTTTTGATCATTGCCTTTGTTTTTATTATCTTGATTATTTTTATTTACTATAACAATCGAAATGTTAAAGATTCTAATATTTCATTAGAAGAACAAGAGCAGGTTGAAGCTACTTTGGAGTCAAAACTTAAAGAAATTTACGAGAAACGAACTGGGACTGATCTCGGAAAAGATTTTTCACCAAGATTTTCGGTTTTTGAAGATTCCCTGCTCGGTTTTAGATTAGCCTACCCAGTAGGATTTAAGGCAACTTCCACGAACAATGGTGTTCAGATAATTTCTGAACTAGGTGGTGGATCTGTAATTGTATTAGTTAATAACGGATCATTTGAAGTAAAAACAAACAAGGATGGTCTAAGTGAAAAACAGGCAGAAATCATAGATAGTTCAAGTGTATTTATTAGAGATTCTTTTCAATTCATAGATCCACAAAACAGCCAAGACCTTAAAGAAAGGTTCTCTGAGGGGCCAGGCAAGGATAGATATTAATTCCAGGGAGCCGTGATTGAGATAACTCTGGTGTATTGGTCTACTTTCCCAGATTTCATGTTGGTGTTTACCGTAATTTTGATATCACGAGGGTTAGAGTCCCATTTGCAGACGTTTTTCGAGCAGGTTCCAAAATTAAATTCCTTTCGGAAATATGGTACCCCTTTATAGTCCTTAAATTCGTTTTGTATATAGTAAGGAATAAAGCTCCCCTCCACACCTCTTTTAGTGCCTTCATCGGTCGTATTGTAATTTAGGTTGAAGTAAACGTACTCAATATTATCCCAATCCTTACTTTCAAAATCTACAGCCATTGCCCGCTTACTCCAAATGTATGGGATAACATTTACTCCACCATCGCCGCTGACTTGCGACCAAATTGTCTGTGTACGGGGTAACTCTTGAGTAGCTGCATTTATTGGGTTGAGAAGCATAAATGCAAGAGCCAATGTTAACACGATAAGCCCAGCAAATTTATAAGAGATATGCGCAAATACAGGCATTAATTCAACTATAGAAGAGGGGGGGGTTGTGTCAAGAGTCTGAGAAGATACTATGACAAATATAGCTTTAGACTAAAACTCGAACTTCCCTAATTTCAAAAACTCATCCCCGAACGGTTTTTAGAAACAGCGCATGTGACGGGATGTATAAAATATCTGTGGGTTAGAGTTAGACAGATTTGTTGAAGGTTACCTACCTCCTTTTGCTATTTTGTATCGTATTAAGTATTGATTTGTTGTAACGTGTTGTCTATAATCATTCTCAATGAGAAGTTTATATACCACAGACCAAGTCGCACAAATTCTCAATGTTGACCCTGAAAGCGTAAGGAGATATGCGAGAAGTGGCGAGCTCAAATCTGTGCTCCTTGGCAATAAGTTTATACGGATTGATGGTGAAGACCTACAAAATTTTATTCAACAAAGAAAGTTCGCAGTTAATTATGAACACAGTAATGTTGGAGGTGTAAAACCTGGGAGCATCTGGCATTCTCCCCCAAATGTTTACTGGCATATACAAGAGGAGACAAAAAAAGTTGGGCAAGAAACAATCGAAAATAGCGGTAAATATGAAAAATTGAGGGAAGCAAGAGTGGCAGCGGTTGCCGCACTCGTAATGTTCAAATTAACGAACAAGCCAGCTTATGTTCAGCTTTACAAGCCAGATCCACCAGACGCCCTAGTTATGCAAAGGTCTTTACAAGTAAAAGGTCAACAGGATATTTCGCAAATAGAGATCACTACTTACCCAGGAAATAAAGGTGAATCGTTAATACAGCAATTAAAAAGAACAAAGGTTCCGCCTGGTGTTCATCTATTCTCGGAAAATTACATTCTTGTTGTGAATCTTTTTAAAGGAGTAACTGTGAATTTTGAGGAGATCAATAAATACTTAGTCGAAAATAAGACCCCATTTCCTATTTGGAGTATCCAAGAGGTGGAAAGCCGCCCAGATACAGTTGCCGAATTAGTAATCATTAACCCAGAGGTTTATAAGATAAGGGTAAACATTGGTGAAGCTGTTCACATCTTTAATAAATTCGGGCTGCCTGGTGTCATCAGAACAAAAAGAGTTGGCAGCACAGATTTAGTTAGAATGGAGAAAGCCGAGAAGACTTACATAACTCCTTGGGACGATTTTAAAACAAAGTCAAAATAAAGAAACTAGTCCTTTTAGTTATAATTAGGAACAAAGAATGGTGAAGATGTAGTCGCCCAGAAGGTTCGTATAGCGTCCACGTCCGCCAGCCAATTGGACGAGTTGTATTTTTAAACACTTTAGACTGTTGTAACAACTTAAATTAAGTTCCAACTATAAATAATTTTAGCTTTTGATATACTCGACTTATGAAAGCTGTTATTTGTGAGAGATATGGCCCACCTGAAGTACTCAAAATCAAAGAGGTCAAAAAACCTGTTCCAAAGGCGAATGAAGTTTTAGTAAAGATTATGGCAACTGCTGTGAATTCAGGAGATGTTCGTACTCGAGCTCTTGCTGTCCCAGGGTTTCTGCGCGTAATAATGAGAGTTGTACTTGGGTTTACGGGACCAAGAAAGCAAATTTTAGGAACTGTACTCGCTGGGGTTATAGAGGCTGTTGGCGGTCAAGTTGAAAATTTCAAACTAGGTGATGAAGTCTATGCTACCACTGGGTTTAGGTTTGGTACGTATGCTGAATATATCACTTTGTCAGAAAATGGAACAATTGTGCCAAAGCCTAAAAAAGCCTCATTTCAAGAAGCAGCAGCAATTCCATTTGGTGGAACTACTGCACTCTATTTTCTGCAAAAAGCTGGTATATCTATAAAGCGTAACCAAAAGATCTTAATATATGGGGCTTCTGGTGCAGTTGGAACGGCAGCCATGCAGATCGCAAAACATTATGGCGCTGAAGTAACATCTGTAGTTAGTGAAGACAATGTTAAGCTCGCAAAATCACTGGGAGCGGGTCATGTCATTATTTACACCAAAGAAGACTTTACAAAGAATCATAAAAAATATGACATTATTTTTGATGCAGTTGGTAAAAAGCCTAAAAAGGAATGCGGAGGTTCGCTTGCTCAAAATGGAAGATATGTAACCGTTGGAGGTTTAGATGTAGCATCTGAACATAAAGATCAGCTTATTTTTCTTAGCAAGCTTTTTGATAACGGTGAATATAAAGCTGTTATTGACAGAAGTTATCCTCTAGATGAGATTGTTGAAGCACATAGATATGTAGACCTAGGAAAGAAGAAAGGAAATGTTGTTATTACAATTAGTAGTTAGTTAGAGATTTATAATAAGTTCCAACATAGTCAACCAGAGCCAGCTTTCTCCCGAGGTGCAAAGCTAATTCACGTCGGGATTGGATGTCACAACTTGAACCCGTTCCAACTACTTGAGGAATGTGTAACGCTTAACGAGGCTTATGTTGTTCCACCATTTTCCTAAGCCAAATACTTCCCCGCTGTGTAGTTGAAACAGAAGTTGTAAGATTAAAATATATATAATATGTTCATCGATAAAAGGATGGTGCTTAGGCGGAAACAGAGCAAGATACATTAAAAAAAGCATAAGCGTCCCCGAAAGGGTTGAAATTTTTCTTGCAACACCCAAAACCAGAGACACTCCGATTCCCAGAAGTCCGATCATAAATAACCAATCAACGATCGGATTTCCAGCAAGACTCTCAAAAATCGGTTTAAAGGGACCATGTGTGCCAAATTTTAAAAATCCATAAGTAGGAGATACTCCGGCTAACCATGACTTATTGTAGGCAGTAGCAAACCCAAGACCAAAGAGTTTGTCAAAAAATGCCCAAAGAAATATCAAGCCAATGCCAATCCGAAGGAAAGCAAGGAAATAATGTCCCTTTATGTTCATACAAAAATAGTGTACGGTGAACTTTCCCCAAATGCAACGGTGTTGCTATAATTTTTCCATGGATACTTTGAGAAGTGGTCTGAAAGAGTGTTATTAAAGCTATAGTTAGGTTGAAAAACAGTCCGAACATAGTCCCAGATGTTCAGCTTCAATTTTGTCACAAAGTTAGCCTCAAAAATCTGAAAAAAACAGCAAATTTTGCAATAAGGTGAACAGGTTTCGAACCTTAGGGAAGAATTTTTTAGAGTGAAAGTGTTGGGGCAACTAGCACCTTAATCGTCTTCGTCCTTATCATCATCTGAATCACTATCTCCTGAGCCACTCCCACTGTTGCTGCCAGAATTCGAGCCAGAGCTACCACTACCTGAGTTGCTATTTGAAGAACCAGATCTGTCTTCATCATCATCTTCGTCATCATCAGTTTCATTCTCATCATCCTCATCATCCTCGTTATCATCGTCTCTTGAATCATTTAACAATCCGTCGTCTTCAAGATCATCAAGGTCATCATCAATTAAATCAGCTGATTCGGTTGCTTCTTGTTCAAACAACTTAATTTTTGCTCTTATCTCACCATCTTCAATTTTTATTTCAACTTTGCGGATTAATCCTTGATGCGTAGCAAGAAGTGTCTGTAGCTCCGCAAGGAGTGCTTGAAGGTCAGTAGACTCTAGTTTAATTTTATTTTCCTTGAATTTTACTTCAACATTGTTTACTGCAGCAGTTGCGTTGC
>ERZ1292625.2310-Hain-H41-01um-R1-2310-length-18135-cov-7_pt1 | contig 18135 bp, 25 predicted proteins | sample MGYA00564400_ERZ1292625 | MGnify/ENA primary metagenome ERZ1292625 (study PRJEB36523, sample SAMEA6512639) | groundwater metagenome | collected 2019-01-08 | study: AquaDiva: Metagenomics assemblies of 32 groundwater samples
TCAATTTTATTGATTTTCTTCATACCTGATTGTATATCAGGTGTTCGGATTCGTTTTAGAACTTACTATTTCTGATATGATGATAGTCTACCTATGATACGTCAAATGACCCATCATGGCCTTACAAATGCGGTAGCTCGCAGAATTTTGTCGGAAATCGGTCCGAATTCCTTCCCTGAACCAAAGCCTCCCAGCATGCTATCTCGTTTTCTTTCACAATTTCATAACGCACTCATGCTGCTTCTTTTGGGCGCGGGTATAGTATCGCTTCTTATAGGTGAGGGGCTTGATGCAGCATTTATTCTCGCTATTGTCTTTATTAATGCATTGTTTGGGGTGTTTCAAGAATTTAAAGCAGAAAAAGCACTATCAGCGCTCAAGTCACTAACCGTTACGATGGCCCGTGTACTTCGTGATGGCAAAGAAGCACGTATAGATAGTAAAGGTCTGGTTCCTGACGATGTCATTATTTTGGAAGAGGGTGATAAGGTGCCTGCGGACTGTACGATACTTGAAGCGTTTCATCTGGAAGTAAATGAATCAGCACTCACAGGTGAATCAATGCCGGTATCAAAGTCTGTAGGGGAAGGAGAATCTGGCAGCATTTTTCTTGGTACGACCATAGCGCACGGTCGAACGCTCGCGGTCGTGACCAAGACTGGCTCTACAACCAAGTTTGGCGCTATAGCTACTACCCTTGCATCCATGAAGACGTCTGACACACCATTGCAAATAAAGTTGGAGTCATTTACCAAACGCATTGGTGTCTTTGGCATTATCGCCGCGATTCTTGTTTTTGCGTTGTCCTTTTCTAAAGGTCATAGTGTGTTAGAGAGTTTTCTTTTTGCGATAAGTTTAGCCATCGCTGCAGTGCCAGAGGGGCTACCAGCAGTGATGACGATCGTGTTAGCGCTGGGTGTCGAGAGGATGGCCAAGCGCGGTGCAATTGTACGTCGATTAGCTGCAATTGAAACGCTTGGTAGTGTGACGGTTGTAGCGACTGATAAGACCGGTACGATTACCACCAATAATATGGCGGTGAAAAAGCTTTGGATTGATAGCACTGTGTATGCGCATCATGATAAGGCGGTGCTACAGGACACTGTCGGTGACTTGCTTCTTACGTGCGGCGTGCTCTGTTCTACGGCATCACTTGCCAAGTCTATAGATGATAAAAAAAGCCCTATGGTCATAGGTGATACGACGGAAGGTGCTGTGCTTTTGTATGGGCATACACACGGTGTGGATATTGAGGGTCTTAAAAAAGAATGGATTCGTCATGATGAGATATCGTTTAGCTCTGTCACTAAGCGTATGTCTGTCGTAGTTTCCAAAAAGAAAGAGCAGTTTGTATTCTCAAAAGGCGCGCCGGAATCAATCCTTGATATATGCACCAAACAAGCGCAGGGTAAATCCGAGATACTATTGACGCAATCAAAGAAACAATCGATCATCAAGGAGTTTGAGGTATTTGCGCGTCTTGGGCTTCGTATGATGGCGTTCTCATATAAGCCACTGGTACATAAAAAAGATATCGAATCGGAACAAATATTTTTAGGATTTGTGGGTATCGCTGACCCTGTGCGAGAAGAAGTGCCAGAAGCAGTCAAAAGCGCCAAGCGTGCAGGTATACGGACACTTATGATTACCGGAGACAACGCACTGACTGCAGAAGCGATTGGTATAGAAAGTGGCATCATTGCATCTGGTGACACGATCGTCAGTTCTTCTCAAATTCAAGGCATTTCTGATAAAGAATTGTCCGCACTCCTTCTTCGTGTACATGTTTTTGCACGCATGGCACCAGATGATAAATTGCGTATCGTACGGCTTTTGCAGGAAATGGGAGAAACCGTCGCAGTGACAGGGGATGGCGTCAACGATGTGTTGGCACTTAAAAAAGCTGATATCGGTATAGCTATGGGGAAAACGGGAACAGATGTAGCCAAGGAAACTGCAGACATGGTCATCACGGATGACAATTTTGCGACAATTATCCATGCGGTAGAAGAGGGAAGATCAATTTTTCGTCAAATCAAAAATGCGATTACCTACCTGCTGGCGTGTAATTTGGGTGAGGTGCTCTATATCCTACCCGCGACGTTTTTCACCTTGCCGGTGCTTACCCCATTACAGATTCTCTATATGAACATCGTCACAGATGGGTTGCCAGCTATATCACTTGCATTTATCGGTCGAGACCCGCGCGTCATGTTTGAAAAGCCACGAAAGGGTCTTGCTATTTTAGCATCGAAGGATAACAGATATATTATTGTTTTGGCGAGTGCGACGGCGGTATTAGGATTTGTAAGTATTTTCTTTGCTGACTTTGGATCTGCAACGCCGATTGTACGGGTGACCGCAGTATTTACTGTCATTATGTTTGTACAGCATTTCATCCTCATGGATATTTGGATTACGCTGGCTAAAGCCAGACACGCCATGAGTTTACTCATGCATCCTGTATTTTTGGCAGCAGTTCTTTTGCCCTTTGTGCTCTACCCATTTATGCTGTACATGCCGACTATCGCCCATGTATTTGAGACTTTCCCCCTCACGATGACGCAGTTTAATCAATTATTCTTCTTATCCCTTGGGGTCTTTATCGTGACATGGGGATTAAGACGCGCTACAGAATAGGTCAGAGTGCGATTTGAATCTTGTATACAGCTATGTCTTTGGCACCAAGTTCATATTTATATCGCTCTTGGCCTTGGAGGAAATTATATTCTTTATAGCCGTTTTTTATAGCCCACAGGATCGTTTTGGCTTTAAGATACAATCCTGATCCTTGATACGTGGTATCAAATCCTGAGTTGTATAAAAGCAGTGTCTTATCAACGACAAAGAATAGAGATGACGCGACGATCACTCCTTCTTTCGTTTTTGCCGTAGCTTGCAACGTGTTGACGTGCTTTAGCGTGGGGAGTGTAGAGAAAAAAGCTTCCATTTCTTTGGTGAGAAATGTTTTTTTATCCTCATCACGTTTCATAAGTCCAAGAAGTGAAGGTATATCTATAGTCTCCAAGACCGAAAATTGTACTTGCGGATACGTCAGCTCAAACTTTTTGACCTTTCGCTTGAATTCATGTCGATTTTTTCGCTCGAGTGATTCTAGATATGCCTCGTCGGTCTCTTTAAGCATCATAGTCGGCGTCATATCTTCTATGTCAGCGTGAGCACCCAGAGACAGTAAAACATCCTTGGTAGGCGAGGCAGCGGGTATATTTCTCAAGAGAAGCTGTTTGATTCCATTATCTTGTAGGTGTGGTAAGAGTTGTTGCCAAAAAGCTTCTTTTTTGTCTTCTCTTCCGATCGCATCGAGGTAATCCGCGATTTCCTCTCCTCCTGAAAAATGGGCGTCGTTGTTTGCCAACACAAGCGAGATGAGCACATCGTCATTGTGATAGACCATAACGGTTGCGGATGGTGATAGCGTCTTTTTCCATTGCCTATGCCACTCGTGCGTGTAAAAGGGGTATGGTATACGTTCATTTTTTACTATATCGTTCCAAATGCTTTCTGATTCTTCCAATCGTAGAGTTTTGATCATATAGGTATTATAATCCTAAATATGAGAAAGACGGTACTTTGCGTGATTGCGCATCCTGATGACGAAGCGTTTGGTCCTTCAGGAACACTTGCAAAATTAGCAAAAATTCATGACGTGCACATCGTCTGTGTCACTGATGGCGAATCTGACCCGAAATTCCATCCACAGGGAGGTAATTTAGCAACTATTCGTAGAGATGAATTACAGGCATCAGCCAAAGTAATAGGAGCCAAGCACGTTTATTTTTTGGGTTTCAAAGATGGATCTCTTTGTAATAACCTCTATCATGATGTCGCCGAAAAATTATCAAACCTTTGTGCACAAATTACACCAGCGCTCCTTATCACGACGGAGCTTCGTGGTGTGTCTGGGCATTTGGATCATGTAGCAGTTTCTATGATCACGAGTTACGTATACAGACAGAACCGTTCTATTGATGCGATTTGGTACAACTGCATAAGCAAAAGCAGCAGTAATCTGATGAAAAATTATTTTGTTTTTTTTCCGGAGGGATTTGAAAGGAATGATGTGGATTTAGTGGTGAATATACGTTCAGTATTTCATAAAAAAGTTGCAGCGGCTCTATGTCATAAGACGCAGAAGAAAGATGCCCTACGGGTGATTGCAAAGTGGCTCATTTCGCCCAAAGAAGAATGGTTTTTTGTAACTAAGAGAACTTCTTTTGCTTTTTTATGAGTTTTGCGGTGTAGATGATCTCTCTCACTTCACCATCGTCTCCCTCGATTTCAGATTGACCAGTCATGCGCTGGTATTCTCGAAGGTATTCAGACAAGGCAAGATTGGCTTCTTTGACCTCAAGCGCTAAATCTTTGGCTTTTTCCGCTATGTTTTTGGTGGCTTGGTTTTGCATGACGCTAACTTTGGCTTTACTTTTCTCTTTGGCGGTTTCTTTGGCTTTCTCGGCTGCCTCTCTATAGCGCTCGTCGTTAGTCAGTGCACTCTCGATCATCTCGCGAAGTTTTTTGAGTTCTTCCTTGTTGCGATCAATGGTAGATATACTGTTTTTGATCATGGATTCGAGTTCCATGATTGTGTTTGCTGCTTGTGCGCCATCTGTATTTGTCGCTACTGATTGTGGTATTTGATCTGTATCCATATCTAGCTATTAAACAAAAAACAGTAGTGAGCACGCAAGGGGGAAAATAAATCAACGCAGATAAATGTTCGAACATGTACACTAGATATATGGAAGCAAATTCAATATGCCCAACGTGTCATACAGTCGTGCGAGCGACCGATTACTATTGTTTCAATTGCGGAAAGAGTCTTCATGAAAAGCCGCCTTCTATCGCTCTTTACGATCAAGCTCTGTTATACGCAGGAAGCATTTTCCTGCCACCGATGGGGTTTATCTGGGGATGGAAGTATCTTAAAGCCACTGATCAAAAGTCTCGTATCGTTGGTATCGTCGCGATAGCGCTTACCGTACTCATACTTCTGTGGGCTACCGCCTACATGATGAATGTTTATACTACCGTCTCCAAGCAAGTAGATTCTCAGTTAAATGGTTTGGGTGGATTTTAAGTGTGCGTGTTTACTACAAAATATTGACGCCATGGCGTGTATATTTTGTAGTGAGGTGTCCGTATAAAGTATTGTAATGCGTTCTGGTACGGAGCAATATCTCTCTCTCAACATGGCACACAAATCTCAAACAGGCATTATGAGGGATCAACGATTGAAAAGAGAGCGAAAATTTCTTCTACAGTGGTTTGGGTATCCATTTGCGGATAGCGGGAATCTTAATCGGGAAACCGTTACAGAACAAATCACATGGACCGGTGTTCGAAATAGAAAAGAAGCAGAGAGACAAATAAGAGAAAAAGCAAAAAGACAGAACCTCGGTATAGATTTTGTCATAAGTTTGGATTAATACTGGCTTTGTCGTTGACAATAACGCTTCAATATACGATGATTTTTGAACAGTACATCTGTAGAAAGGGAGTTTTCGTATGGACAACCCAATTCTCATTCCAGTGGACGTGCCTGAACAAAAAAAAATAGAGTACGTCAAAAATATAAAGACTGCCACGCACGATACTGGCAGACTCATGCTCTTTGCGGGTGATCAAAAAGTCGAGCACATGAATCATGATTTCTATGGCGAAGGAATTGCTCCTGACGACGCGAATCCCGAGCATATGTTCCAGATTGCCAGCAAAGCAAAAATTGGCGTCTTTGCGACACAGCTGGGACTCGTCGCACGGTACGGTGATGAGTATCCCGATGTGCCGTATCTTATAAAGCTTAATTCGAAGACCGACTTAGTGAAAAAAGATGTGAGTGATCCCCGAAGCTTTAGCTGGTACACGGTAGAGGATGTCGTACGATTTAAAGAAACGAGTGGATTAAATATCCTTGGCGTCGGGTACACTGTGTATAGCGGTAGTGAATTTGAGGGGGAGATGCTCCACGAAGCCGCACAAGCTGTCTTTCAAGCGCATCAACACGGCTTATTTACCGTGCTGTGGATGTATCCGAGAGGCAAATCTGTCGCAGATGAGAAAGATCCTCATTTAGTAGCCGGTGCTGCAGGTATAGCGTGTACGTTGGGTTCAGACTTTGTGAAAGTAAATTACCCAAAGCCCAAAGAAGGCGACAGAGCAAAAGCACTAAATGAAGCAGTGGTCGCGGCAGGTCGCACCAAGCTTATCTGTGCAGGTGGCGAGAGTGTCGAGGTCAAAGACTTCCTACAGACACTTCATGACCAGATTCATATCTCTGGCACGAGTGGGAATGCGACTGGAAGAAATATCCATCAAAAGACATTAGATGAGGCAGTGCGTTTTGCCAACGCTGTGTCAGCGCTCACGTATGATAGCGCATCCGTGGAGAAGGCACATGCAATATATACGGGAGGAAAATAATATATGGCACGAATAACGCTTACAGACTTTGTGACACAGAATAATGCTGATTTAGGCGCACCCTTTGTGTCCCTGATGAAGGTTTTAGAGACAGTCGCGCAGCAAATAGACGCGAAACTTGATAGAAACGGCCTCATTGAGGAATCAGGCGACTCTGGAAGTCAGAATGTGTATGGCGAAGAAGTGCAAAAGTTAGATGCGTACTCAAACACAGTACTTACGGATTCACTTCTTTCCTGTGAAACGGTGCACGCTGTGGGTTCTGAAGAATTGGCAGAGCCGAAATTCTCGACGCATGGCAAAGGCGTATACATCGTCACACACGATCCTGTGGACGGATCATCCAACATAGATACCAATCTTCCTATCGGCACGATTTTTGGGGTGTATCCCAAAAGCGATACGGTATTACAAACAGGATCAACGCTTATCGCATCTGGGTATGTACTGTATGGGCCAAGCATGATGCTTATCTATGCTACCAAAGGAAAGGTAAATGGGTTTACCTTTGATCCAAGCTTAAAGACTTTTGTCCTTAGCTATCCAGACATTCATGTGGGTGAGAAGAAATACTATGCGATAAATGAAGGCAATTGGGAATTATTTTCTAGCGGTGATCAAGCGTACCTTAAAAGCATCAAGAAAGAAGGGGGATATTCATTACGCTATGTAGGATCCATGGTCGGCGACATCCACAGGACGCTTCTTAAAGGTGGCATATTTATTTATCCTTCAGACAGTACGCATCCAAATGGGAAACTACGGCTTCTCTACGAAGTAGCGCCGCTCTCATTTCTTATGATAGAAGCTGGTGGTGATGCGGTAAGTAGTATGAAAAATCCTCTTGAAATCATGCCAGAGAAGCATGATCAGCGCGTACCAATAGCCATGGGGTCAAAGAGTGAGATAGAAAAGTATCGAGTGTTTCAAAAGTAGATAGATTGTTTTTTGAACATATAGCGGTCATTTGCCTTTTGGTAAAAAATGTGAGATGTTATTTACCAGATCGTACAGGTTTTTTAGCGAGGGTTCGAACTCCTTCGATAGCGGCTTCGTTTAACAGGTTTAGCTCAATTCCCCTGCTGATAAGTGCTACGGTTTTTTTAACGTTGTTTGTTCGTCTAGTTTCAGCTAAGTTTAAATGCAATAAACGGTTGCTAATTTCGTGAAAACTTGGATTTCCACCAAACCCATAGTTTCTTCAAGTCTTGTTCACTTTTCGGCCTGGTAAACGCCATATACCAAAAAAGAAAAGATGTTTGCCTAGCTACGCTCATCCCTCGATGATCTCCCAGTTTTTGTTTCAGATTGCTGTTGACGCCTTCCAGCGCATTGTTGGTCTTTGGGATCAATCTGTTGATCAAAAAGACAAATAATGGTTGTTGATCATGGCTAAGGAGTCGCCATGCCCGACGAAGATTTCCATGGGTATACCACCACGATCTTGATGTTCCTGTGGGTGCTTGAGTTTTTTCTGTCAGCATATATCCATATTGTTTTTCCCATCGGGTTAATGCAGCCACCCATATCTTTGTATCCGTTGGTTTCTCAATCAACATCAGAAGCGACGCAACGCGTCGCAGTGCTTGTGTTGCCGCAAACGGACTGTTGAGGGGAAGCAATCGTTTTGCTTGTCGATCGACGTGAGCTAAGCATCGTTGATGGGGAATATTGCCAAAATGTGAAGCAACTCCCGCCACGATTGCTCCCTTCCAGTCACTGACCGCGCCCATGGGAAGATGATCGCCAAGAAGCGTCGTCAGTGCCGCGAGATCCCGATGGATTGCCTCGTAGGACTCACTGCTCATGAAAGACCAAAAGAGATTCTCTTTCGTGGTCACATTACGGTGAATGAAAAATACTCCGGCACGACCGAGCCATTTTCCATCGCACCCATACACCCAAGGTGCAGTTCTGGTGGTGAAGTGTGGTGGGAGAATATTCCAGATGTCTGAAGCCGAGAGCGGATGATCCAAAAATTGAGTGAATCGATCAACGAGTGTTCGCAGAGAGTACCCGCGATACAACGCACTGCCATGACGGTTGTGCATACCCGTGACATATCGGTGAAATGCAAGAAAATCTGCGTACGTTAGGAGAGGTCGTGGAGATCGAACAAACGTGTGTGCACACGTAAGACAACGATATCGTCGTTTTCCTGATCGATGGTACCCGAATCGTTTGGCATTTTTGCCACACGATGGACAGCTGATAGTATATGTGGAACGGATGAGTAAAGTTTCATAACTATACTTTTACTACATGTCTGGAAGATTGTGAAGGGCTAAACCTTCAATTCTAGCAACGCTTTTTTGCGTTTAAGCCTTTCAGCTATTAGAATCCGAATGTAGTCTGGGGTTTTTTTTATTTTTATTGCTACCTCCTCCAAGGTGAGTCCACGAGAAAGAAGTCCTAGCACAGTCAATTCTTTCGTGTTTGCTGTAAAGAATGGTTCTTCTACTGTGATCCTCTCCCCCGGACCTACAGTAAACAAAGAGCCATCTTCTGTTATTCTGCCTCTTTTCATATTTTTTACTAAGTAGCCCGTATCGGATTCGAACCGATGATATTCACGCTGGTAATCGCCAGTGCGTTGGAACGCTCCAAACTGAATTAACGTTAATTTTAAAAAGAACATTTATACTATATCATATTTAACAAAGGTTGTCGCAACTGGTATTATTACTAGTGCCCTTACACAGACTATGTTTGGTTTATTTAAAAAAGAGAAATCAATGTCAGAAGTCTCAAAAGACTTTGCCCAGCAATTCGACATTGTGCGGCTAATTCTGTTTGAATATTTTATTGAAGTAATAATCAATGCCTTTAAAAAGCAGGGTGATTCAATTACCGAAGAAGATGCGGCAACGTATGCGGCTGGAGTTGTTACCTATCTTTCAGGTGATGATGTAGATGAGTGGGCCAAGAAACTAAATGAAAAACAACAAATAGTTGCCCTTGCCGTCATTCCTAATATTAAAAAGCAAGTTGATAGCGTATTGGCGTTAGATAAATCTCTAAGAGAGGCTCTTGTGTATACTCTCAGAATGAAGATGATCGTGAAATCTTGGCAACAACAATCAGAAAATACTTCTGATTATTTATTGAAAACACCAGAGGGTAAAAGAATTGGTTTGTTGTTAAATCAATATGGCAGTGAATTTTCAGACTCCCCAACACCAGACGGATATAAGCATCTTGTGTATGGCTTAATGATGACAGCTGAAGCGCGAAAGAAAGAAAAGAAATAAGTAAGATGCTTCAGCGCGGCTTTCCCCCAACCCGTATTCTATTAGCCCACTCTGCAAGTATTTTTCTTTTCTCTTCAATTTCATGAAGCATACCCATGAGATAATCGTACTCTTCTTTTCGTTCTTTGGCTTTGTCTTTCTGAAGCTCTGGAACTAACAGGCCCCACAGGGCCACAAAGCGATTTAGCTCTTTACCCATGCGTATATCCACACCATCCAGATCAGTCAGAACACTCATGACACGCTCTTGGCTCTTGGCGGGCTTCTTGAAGCTATGTGTGCTTGCCTCAATACACAATTTATGTACTTCACGAGCAACCTCAATCTTATGCCTATGCTTGCGTTCCCGCTCATTGAAAAACTCCCGCGTAAACCCAGTAAGAAACATGGTGCCTATACCACCAACCGCACCCACTAAATATGGTTGTGCCCATTGAACAATAGGAATGAGGCTAGCCAGATCAAACACTGTACCGCTAGGAGTTGATATAGGTGCCATACTAATGGAATTATACACCTTGTGGGGCATTGTACGAGGCTTTACAGATCAACTACGGGTTATAAAAGTGTTTGGAGTACGCGTAATTTATCTTTTATTACAGTTGCTTGTTCCTCAAGTACATGACTTCTGGCAAGGAGATTATCAACTTGCTCCTTTATCCTCTTCTGTTCATCATAAATTGGCACAAGTGACGCCCGCAATGTCAGTGATTGTTGGCGTGCTTCAAATTCTTCTTGAAATATAAATTTCTGTTCTTGTGTCACTATGGATGGTTTCATTTCTTGGCCTCTCTCTTCTGTTTGTTCTCAAGTAAGTGTTTCTCAAGTTGTGGCAGCATCTCTATTAATCCCTGAAGTAGACCAGCGTATAGGTGTTGTGAACCATAAGGGCCATAAAACTTCCTCAATTCATCATCGGGCAATCCAGAGTTTTTCACCCAATTTTGCATCTTTTCCAAAGCCACCAACTCATCACACATAAGCGTATTGAAATCAAGTGTGTCCATATTATGCGTGTAATACTGAGGGTGCCGTCATAGGACAGTAACGGGTATAGAAGTCCAAGTTCTCAGCGGTTAGTAAGTTTTTTGTTTGTTCGAGAAGTTTCTTTTTTACCTGTATATCGCTTTTCGTTCTTGGCTCTGTCCTCTGAAGCTCTGCAATAATAGTTTGTATTAGGTTGTTCATAAGGTATAAAGAATGGCGCTTGCCAGTCATTTTCTAGAAACAGTGTAACCATAAAATTAACGTTTATTTCTTTATGTAGTTGAATGGTCCCTGTCTTGTTGTTCTCCCTACACCAACACGCTCTAAAATGCGGCGGCGCTCTTCTTCTGTTGCTTGGCTTGGGCTCTTGGTTCCAACTACGCGTTTTATATCGTACATTCTGGAAACACACTCTGGGCAATAACGATCCCGTGAATTCTTTGTTGAAAATTCCCCTTTACAAAACTCACATATTTTTTGTGTATCAAAATTAGCGTAACTCATTTCTTTTTGTCTCCTGTAATAATTATTTTTATATCTTTTAGCATTATCTGCATTTCCCCAAGTGTTACTATCATTTTCTTAATCTTCTCAAAATCAATAATTAATTTGTTCTCAGCGGGCTTAGGTGTTGGTTGTTTCATAAAGTATTTTCAAATAATATCTTTGTTAGATTTTCCATATATGCTTTTTTAAGCTCTTCAACTTTTTCTAAATACTCCTTTTGAACCTCTGGTGGAATGACCTTTTTATCATCGCGTTCCTTTTTGTATGCTTCCATGGCCTTTAAAACATGTTCTGACATATATTGTAATTTTTTTAAATTATTTTCATCCATAGATATTTTCCAATTGTTTTATAAAGCATTCTCAAAAAACTGAGTTAAAATGGCGATGTTCTTGGCACTGAGTTTCCAAAGTAAATACTGTTGGTATAACTCAAGAGCCTCTGTAACCAACTGCGCCTCACTCTTCTGTGTAAGAGAGCTGAGAGTATAGATCAATGATTCACTTTTGGCTTGTATTTCTGTCATAGTGCCTCACTTTCCAAGAGCTTAGAAACCTTTGTAATCAACATCTTTTCTATAGCCTCTTTTACCAACCGTGACATGGGTACACGCTCTTGGTAACTAACGCGGCGCAGTTCCTCATATACTTCTACGGGTAGATAAATATTGAATGAGATTGTCTGTTTCATATTGTTCTATTGAAATAGACTAATATAATAAAAGTCAAGCCAAGTCTTATGGTTGTGAATTGTGCCGTGGGGACGTGACGAATCACAACACTCTTGGTTAGCTAAATTAGTTCTTGGCTATGGGAAGAGCTTATTCTTAATATAAATATTCTCTTTTCTCCATGGTTTTCCCACAACTCTACTCACCACGATCTACTCTCTTGGCATCTTCTCTTGTCACCACCAACTGGGTACATCTTCTTAGTATCCAAGAGTTAAACAATACCACCAGTCCATCAACTCTTGGTTATCCAAGATAGATAGTTCTCTCCAGCCCACAGTGCATAGTCTCCAGCAGGGCAGGGGTCCCAGCAATAATTCTTTGTCATTAGTTTCTTTTCTTTGTGTGTGTACAGATCATCACCCCCAGTCACAGAATTACCCCCTTAAGGAGATATTTGTAGTATCCCTCAAGCTTGGTGCCTAGGTAGTTTTTTCAAGCACCAAGAACTAGGGTTTATGACTTGAAAAGTATGTATTGAGACTGATTAAGGTTATAGAGAATCATAAAAATACATGCCGTTTGTAGCGTGCTTATCAGAACGCCCCAATCGCATTTTCATTTCACTATTTTTATTGTAGATGAGCATTGATATTACTCAATGGAATTGAGGGCACTGGAGGGCATTTAGTGACCTCACAACTACACAGGAAAACACATGTTCTTGGCTATGTAAAACAATGCCCCTCCTGTGCAGAAAATTGAGTAAATTTGTGGAACGCCAATATTTTTTTTGGTAAGTTTTTCAATTAACAATTAATGTTAATTATTCAATGAAGTAGCGAGCCAAGAATGGTGATTATGTTTGTGTGATTGTTCCCATGTTCCCAGTGAATACTGATGCAGTTGAAACGGTCCCAGATGCGGGCATTGATGCATTCACAGAGAACTGGCCTTGTTGAGAATAGGGTGATGGGTATTCTGCCTGATCTATGCCAAAAGATCGTACATAACAATTTACTGGGGCGCTTTGTGGAATGGTTATGATAAGGGGTTGGGATCTTGGGAAAGGTAATGCACAGGAAGCACCAAACAATACTAAGCCTGTATTCACTGCTCCACCTACTATCAATGCTGTATTTTTAACATCAACTTTCATATCCCAAACCTCTCTATATTATACCATCTTTGACAACCTTAATGAGTGCGATTTGACAACGTGTTTTTTAGTGTTATATGGTTTAAATACAAATAGGCGCTGGAGGTTTGCAACATCCCAGCATCCGTAAATAACAGGCCCAAAGCCTGTTTTTTATTAGCCGTTCATCTTTCGCTCAAGGTGACGGCTTTTTTATTGCAGTTTTTCTATTGGTATGTGTCTTGGACTTTTATTTTCTGTTTGAGTCCAAGACAGAGCTCAATAGGCTCACAAATTATATGGATGAAGTAACACTTCGCAAAAACTATCTATCAACAGCAATCCAAGCCTTGGAAAAGGCCATTGCTCTCAACGTGACTAAAGGCGATGAAGATGCTTCTTATAAATCAATGATCTTCTTATTGAAAGACATGATGAAGCAATTCTATTCAGGCAATCAGCCAGAGGGAGTTAAGTAATATGGCAGTCACACAAGGGTTATGGAACATCGGATCAGTTAACGTGCCAGACCTTGGTATTTCTGAGGGCGGTGGTGGCGTATTGGGCCAGGTGGTCCGTACCCTTATCCCCTCAATCACACAAGCACCATCAAATTCACTTCAATACAACTCAGATAAGCTTATTGAACAGCCAAAGAGTACAGGTTATTCAGGAGACTGGGGATCATCTCAGCCCGTTCCAACAAGCACCCCAAAAATAACTACACCAACAAACAATCCAACACCATCTGGATCATCTGATTCGGAACTCATGCAATTGATGAAGATCGGGGCCCAAGGCCAGTTAAACCCATCACAAAAAAGCCGTTTAGCTGAATTGTTAGGTGGCCAGCAATCTGGTTTTTCAGTTCCACAAGGCCCATCAGACCAAGAGATTAACGATTTATACAATCCTCTCTATGGCAACCTCTCTCAGCAAGAACAACAGTTGGGAGTAAATAAAGCAAGTGACCTCTCAATGCTCGACACCTCAGCCCAAGCGGCCTCTGGCACTCTTCAAAAGCAGCGCGGTCTCTATGAGCAACAATTTACCGCTAATAAAGAAGATGTACAGGGACAATCCCGCTCGGCTTATGAGGAAGCAATCAGAGCCCGCAATTCTCTTAGACAACAGGCAAACTCACGTTTTGGCGGTACCAGTTCAGCAGGTCAGGCAGTTGGAGAATTAGCAGATGCAGAGTTCTACAGAAATCAGGGTTCTGTGCAGAAGAGCACCATGGAAACACTTAATAATCTTGTCTTGGAACGATCAAAGGCGGCCATGTACTATGACGATGAAAACAACAGAATAGAACGCGAACTCAATCAACAAAAAGAAAGCATAAGAAGACAATTTACAGATGCACTCACGCAAATCAACTCTCAAAAAGCCATGCTTGATTCAGAAAAGACTGCACGAAAATTGGCGGTCCGAGAGCAGTTCGATGCACAACTATCACAAATCCAGAATCAAGTTGCCTCTGCAAAATTGGGCTTAGAGACATGGATCACACAATTTAACATGACTAACAAAGCAAACCTTGAAACGGCTGCACAGGATTATTCTAAGACCGTTACCAAGGGCTTGTTCTCAGATGTAACAGATAATCTTAATAAATATTCAGTTGCTCCAACAAGTAATGCTGGAAAACAAACCAGTATGAACTATAACCCGTTCTTCAATAAAAGTGATGAGGATCAATTCTTCACATAAAGGAGCCCATGAATTTAAATAACGTGGTTTCATCCATCAGCCAGAACTTTAAAGGCTGGTTACAAAAGAATACCCAAGAACATGAAACAAAACGCCAACAGACGTTAACTAATGTTGCAGACGTAGCCAATAGATTTAAAAGCTTTGTTGCACCAGAGAATATATCAAACCAGATCAGTAAATTGCAGATACAAAAGCAGTTGCAAGGTTTCACGCCTCCCCAGATCGACATCTCTCAGATACAAAACAAATTCAATGAAGTCATGGGAAATAAAACCATGCTTGCTGGGCCCCTTGGGTATGCGGCAGGACTTACTAATAGTGGCGCATTAAATACCGCGGCAGACATAACGTATAGACCATTAACAAGAGTTGGCTTTGAAGCGGCACAAACATTGTCAGGTGACAAGAATACTTACACGCCAAAATCAGCACTAGAACAAACACTTCTTGGCCAGGGTGAATTAAGAAACTGGAATGATCCAAATAGAACCGCGCGCAAGGTAGCGCATGGCGTTGGTGCAGATTGGTTGGGTACGCCTCTTGTTGGCTTGGGTGTGGCTCTTGATGCAACAGTGCCAGGAGTTGATGACGCAATTAGACAAGGTGGCAAAAAAGTTACGGGTGAGTTAGTTGAGCGTCTTGGCAAAGAACAAGCGCTAGGGTGGTTAATGAAATATCAGGATGTACTTAACCGTGCAGGGGTGAAAGAACCCATGAGTGCGGTACAGGCTCTAGATTATGTTGAAAAGAATATTCCCCAGGGTTTAGCAAAAGCAGGGGTTGTTACTAATGATATTTTTGATTCCTTTAAACACTGGGTAAATTCCAGACGTGCCACTGATCTTGTTGCAGTAAAAGCAAAACTTCCCTTTACAGAGCTGGATACAAAAGGTGTTCAGGGCTTCTTAGACTTCCAAGGTGGTGAAAAAACTGGGATGTTTGATGCCCTCAAGAATTACTTTGATACCGCGTATGAAAGAGCCGTGAACAGTGGCTTGAAAGTAAATTATAAAAATGAATATCTCCCTCAATTATGGAGCAACCCAGATGAAGCGGCTAGAGTATTTAAAACACTCGGTAAAAAACCATCATTCACTTTTGAAAGTGTTATCAAAGATTATGCCCAAGGATTGGAAGCGGGATTATCCCCACGGTTTAGTAAAGTCAGTGATCTTGTTGGCTGGTATGAATCAAAACTTTCTCGATCAATTGCAGATCGTAAATTCTTTGACCTCTTGGATGTAAATGGATGGATAATGCCAAGGGGTAAAGCACCTCAAGACTGGGTACAGATTACGGCAGAGGGATTCCCAACACTCAAAGCAAAAGATGGTGAGATAAATTACATGGCCCCAGAGAAATTGGCGGATGCCATTAATAACTATCTGATCCAACCAGATAATGCATTGAGTAAGTTTGCAAACTTTGTTACTAAAGCTAAGAACATTGGATTGAGTGCAGGGGTTCCAGGAACTGCAATTAATGCTCATGGTATTAATCTTTGGGCCCGTTCATGGGTAGCTGCAAAAAACCCTATCTCTCAAATACTCAAATCAACAGAGTGGTTAGTAAACCCAAACGCAGCAGATAAGTTTGTAAAACAACACCTAGATGAGGCAACAAAGTATGTGAGAGCGGGAATGACGGTAACAGTTGAAGATACAGCTTATGAAGTGGCGCGTGAAGAGTTAAAAGGAAACCTAGTGCAAAAGGGAGTTACAAAATTAGGTCAATTGTTTGATGATGTATTTTCTAAACCATTGTTCTCTAAGATGGTCCCTGCATTGAAGATTAACTATGCTCAGCAGGTCTATAACGATGTAGTAAAAGAATTGGGTGAAGTGGAAGCGCGAAAGTTAGCGGCCACCACAGCAAACAATGTTTTTGGCGGTATTAATCTCGATCAATTAATGAGAAGCAAGGAAACTCAAAACTTTGCACGATCACTTATCTTGGCCCCTGATTGGACAGAAACACAGTTTCGAATTGGCAAAGGTATATTTGATGGATTGCGTGATTTAAAAAGTGCAGAGGGTAAAGCATACAGAATTATTGCGCGTAACGTGTTTGGGTATTACCTCACTGCAAACATCATCAACAAAGTGGCATCTGGTCACTGGATGTTTGAAAATGACGGCACTTCTAACAAAGCATTTATTGACACAGGCACAGTCAATGATAGAGGAGAAAAAAGATATTTGAGACCAGCGGGAACCTCAGTTGATTTTGTCAGACTCCCTATAGAAATTGCCATGGGTATGTTAAGCGGTGACATGGGAAGCGCAGGCCGCGCAGTGGCTAACAGATTGTCATTGCCAGTCTCTTCTATCATGCACCTCTTGGGCAATAAGAATTATTTAAATCAACAACTTTACGGCATGAAGTATGGGGAGCCTATGCCCCTTGGTCAACAAGTTGGCGGTATTGCTTCAGAAGTTGCAAATGGTCTTGGGGTCCCCTCACAGGTCACAAGCTTAGTTGATTTTGGTACGGGTAAATCAAGTCTAGAAGAAACGGCTGCACGATTAACAGAAATACCCGTTCGATACGGTGACAAGGCAACCAGTAAAAAAGAAATTGAAAACCGTGAATCATTAATGGCTATTGGGGTAAGAGGTCAGGAATTGCACGATGTACTCAATAAAGATGAACAACAAACAAACGGAATTCTTAACTGGATCAGTGGCCTATTCAATCAACAATCAAAAGACAATGGCAGATCAACAAATCCGTTATTGGCTGCACTTGATGAAGAAGCACAAACAGACAAACAAACTAAACGAATTAAGGAAATATTTTCTCTTGGCTTAGATGAATCAAACACCAGAAAAATGCTTGAGAATGAAAAGCTTGGCAGTTATGAAAATGCATCTATGGTGATGATCCAAGGCCGTGGTATTGAAAATGGTGAACGTGGCAATGTGTTAAAGACAATGTTGCGCGGGCTTACTGGTGATGATTTTATTAAGACAATTCTTGTCTTGGATGATAAGGGAGTATTGACCTCTGGGGTTATTAGTAAATGGGTTGATGATGGTGACATTACAGAATCACAGGCCGCAATCATTAAGAAAATAATGAAGGGTCCAAGCTCTGGAGGCTCAAGTAAACTAAAGTCTCCTGGTGCAGTCCCTAGCTTCAAAATAGGCTCAAGCATTGAGCCAATAAAGATAAATGCACCACGCCTAAGTCAATACAAGGGCTCACAGCAAAGCTCTATAAAGTACCCAACGTTTAGCGCGAAGCTGGAGGCTCCTAAGATCAGTAGACCAAGAATACAAGTTAGCTCAATGCCACAAACAATAGGGGGCCTTGGCAGATGAACGAACCATTAATGAAAGCGTGTTTAGTCTGTGATGGTCCAGTCATACAAAATCTAACCCACCTTACTTAGATCCCCGTCCCGTCAGGGCGAGGGATGGAGT
>ERZ1292625.2003-Hain-H41-01um-R1-2003-length-20609-cov-14_pt1 | contig 18133 bp, 15 predicted proteins | sample MGYA00564400_ERZ1292625 | MGnify/ENA primary metagenome ERZ1292625 (study PRJEB36523, sample SAMEA6512639) | groundwater metagenome | collected 2019-01-08 | study: AquaDiva: Metagenomics assemblies of 32 groundwater samples
CTGCTCTATCGCCGCCGGGATGAATTTGCTCAAACGATCACGGCAGAAGCCGGCAAGCCGATCGCCGACGCGAAGCGCGAGGTCAATCGCGCGGTACAGACGTTGACGATTGCGGCTGAAGAGGCCAAGCGTATCCCCGGCGAAGTCGTTCCGCTCGATTGGACACCCCAGACCGAATCGTATCTTGGGATGGTTCGCCGGTTTCCGCTGGGTCCTATCGTCGGTATCACGCCATTTAATTTCCCTCTCAATCTGGTCGTTCACAAGGTTGCGCCGGCCCTGGCTGCCGGCAATCCGATTCTCATCAAGCCCGCACCGCAGACCCCGCTGACCTCGTTACTCCTGGGTGAAGTGGCCTTGGAGGCCGGACTCCCTGCCGGCGGGCTGAACGTGGTGCCCTGTGATAATGCGCTCGCGGAGCGGTTAGTGATCGATCCTCGCTTCAAGTTGCTGAGTTTTACCGGCAGCGCGCCGGTCGGGTGGATGCTGAAAGCCAAGTGCGGCAAGAAGAAGGTGACGCTCGAACTCGGGGGCAATGCCGGCGTGATCATCGAGCCGGATGCCGATCTTGATCTGGCTGCCAAACGGTGCGCCAGCGGCGGGTTTGGCTATGCCGGGCAAACGTGCATTTCGGTCCAGCGCATCCTCGTGCATCATTCGGTGGCCGATACGTTTACGACCAAACTGCTGCTGCAAGTCGCCAGGCTGAAAGCCGGTGATCCGACGGATGAGACAACGACTGTTGGTCCGTTGATTGATCCTGGGGCCACGCAGCGCGTCGAGAGATGGATTGAAGAGGCCGTGTCACAAGGAGCCCGGGTGTTGCTCGGTGGAAAGCGCCTGGGAACGGTCTTGGAAGCCACGGTGCTCACGAATGTGAAGCCGGAAATGAAAGTGTCCTGCCAGGAAGTATTCGGCCCTGTGGTCACGGTATCGTCCTATCGGCAGTTCAGCGATGCCATCGCGGCATTGAATCAATCCGACTACGGATTGCAGGCCGGTGTATTCACACAGGATATCAATAAGGTCTTTCACGCTTTTCGGCATTTAGAAGTGGGCGCCGTGTTAGCCAACGAGATTCCCACGTTTCGAGCGGATCATATGCCTTATGGGGGAGTAAAGGATTCCGGGTTGGGGAGAGAAGGCGTACGAGCGGCCATTGAGGATATGACCGAGCCGCGGTTGTTGGTTCTGAATCTGAAAGAACCGGTCGGGGGATCGTAGAATAATCCTGTGAGGATATTGCGAACCCCGGACAATCTTGGTACAACAGCGGCCCAATACAACTTTTCGTCAATGTAGCGCGGTCAGCCTGCGGATAGACAAGGGAGACGACGACGATGGTACCTACACAGATGTTTCTGACGCGAGGAGTGGGAGTTCATAAGGAGAAGCTGGCTTCTTTTGAACAAGCCCTCCGCAGTGCCGGTGTGGCCTACTGCAATCTTGTGACGGTCTCGTCGATTCTTCCGCCGAATTGCAAAATTATTCCGCGCAAGCGGGGTGAAAAACTGCTGAACCCCGGTGAAATCACCTTCTGCGTCATGGCCCGATCGGAGACCAATGAACGCAACCGCCTCGTGTCCGCATCCATCGGACTCGCCATTCCAACCGATCGTCAGACCTACGGCTATCTCTCCGAGCACCATGCCCACGGCGAAACCGATGAGGAGACCGGCGAATATACCGAAGATCTCGCCGCACAAATGCTGGCCACCACGTTGGGGGTCGAGTTCGATCCGAATATCGCCTGGAAAGAGCGCGAGCAGGTCTTCAAGATGGCCGGACAAATCGTACGCACATTGAATATCACCCAGTCGGCGGTCGGCAAGCCTGACAGATGGACGACGGTCATTGCATTGGCCGTCTTTATTCCCGAAGAAAATATCCCCAAGCGCTCTCGCCGCTAATCAGCGTGAGCACGTTGTCCCGCAGCACGCCAGCCTCTATGGTGGACCAGGTATGACACTTCCTGCTGGGTGGGAAGGCCAAGACCACAACTTCCTGGGGATCGATGAGCCCTGGTGTCATCCTGACCAGGCGGGCGTCTATGTCCTGCCGGCTCCGTACGAACACACGTCCAGCTATATTCTTGGATCAGACCGCGGTCCTTCGGCCATTCTTGAGGCGTCCGCTCAGGTGGAGTTTTACGATGAGCAGCTCGGATGCGAGCCGTTCCGTGAATGGGGCGGCATCGCGACCGCGACCACGCTCGATCTTCAGGGGCGCGTGGACGGGCAGGCGGTTGACGCGATTCAGTCATTTGTCGCCCCGCATGTCGGGACCGGGCGATTTCTCGTGACCCTCACAGGCGAACATACGGGCGCGCTCGGGGCAATCCGGGCACATGCGACACGTTATCCCGATCTATGCGTGGTGCAAATCGACGCGCATGGCGATTTGCGCCAGGCCTATGGGGGAAATCCGTTCAGCCACGCCAGTGTGATGGCGCGAGTGGTGGACGATGGGCATCGGCTTGTCCAAGTTGGAATCCGGTCGATCTGTCCGGAGGAAATCCAACGGATCAAGACGACCAAGAGCATCTCCACGTTCTTTGCCGCGTCGATCCTCGATCCATCCGGTCCCTATGAGGGCCGAGCGGCACGGTGGGTGCCTGAAGTTGTGGCGGCCTGTACCGGACCTGTGTATCTGACGTTCGATTGCGACGGGTTGGATAGCGCCATTATTCCTGCCCTGGGCACGCCTGAACCGGGCGGCCTTGGCTGGTACGATACGCTGCACCTGGTCACGGCCTTGGCTAACGGTCCGGGGATTGTCGGCATGGATATCAGTGAGATCGCTCCGATCGAAGGGTTTGTCGCCCCGCAATTTGCCATCGCCCGCTTGATCTATCGCATGCTCGGCCGGATCAAAGCCGGCCGCCGGGTTCATTAAGGCGTTCGCCACGATGTCGCGCGATGAGCACCCCGCGCCTGCTACTTCCATCCGCATCAACAAGTTTTTTACCGAGCATGGCATTTGTTCCAGGCGTGAGGCGGATCAGCGCGTCGAAGCGGGCCGTGTGACCGTCAACGGGGTTGTCGCGACGCTGGGCGACCGGGTGAGTCGAACGGATGTCGTCGCCTGCGACGGGACGGTTATTCCATGGGGCCAGGCCTTCATCTACATCAAGTACCACAAGCCAGTCGGAGTAACGACGACGAGCGAGTCGCACGTAGCCCGGAACATCATTGCCGAAATCGGGCACGCGGAACGCATTTTCCCCATCGGACGACTGGATAAGGATTCATCCGGGCTGATCTTGCTCACAAATGATGGAAACATCGTGAACGAAATCCTGCGGGTGGAATTCGGCCATGAACGGGAATATGTGGTGGATGTCGATCGACCATTCGACGAGGCGTTTCTCACGCATATGGCGGAGGGGGTCGTCATTCTCGACTGCATGACAAGGCCGTGCCGTATGGAGCGCGTGCGGCCGAACCGGTTTCGTATCATCTTGACGGAGGGGCGCAATCGCCAGATTCGACGGATGTGTCAGGCGCTGGGCTACCGGGTGACGGGTTTGCACCGTGTCAGGATCATGCACATTGGCATTACCGGATTGGGAGCGGGAAGCTGGAAAGAACTTTCGGCCGACGAACGGGCTGAACTTCTTCGGGCAGTCGGGCGTACGTCGGCTTAGTGGGTCTCGCTCGGGATGGCCGTAGCGGATGGTTCGTCGAGATGCTCCCGGTCGGTCGTGCCGGACGGAAGATCCTCAGCCGCGTCGATGTCGCCATCGACCGGTTTTCTGCGTTTGCCCAGGAATAGGTTGAGCAGCGCAATAAAGAAACTCCCGCCTACTAACGTCATGCTGCTAGCCTGAATCGTCTTTGTTCCCTCATCGCGCATATCCTTCGCCACATCGGCGACGGTATCCAACAAATGGTCGAGGGCCAAGCTCACTTGAATCATTTTGGGGCCGGCATTGTCGGAGGCATGCTCTTCTGCTTTTCTCCGGAGCGCTTCGCGTTCGGCCGGCGAATTGGCCGTCCATTCCTGTGTCAGGAGCTGGACGGTGGTGCTGGCTGCGGAGAAGTACTGATCGAGGCTGCGTCGAACGGATTCAATGTCTTCCGGTTCGCTCCGTCCGCTTCGGGAGACGCGCAGGCCTGCCGCCGCGTATCGGTCGATGGCATGCTGAATCTTCGCCCGCTGAACGGGGAGCGATTCCGTGATGCGTTCGAAGTCCTTTTGACTGTCGGCTTCCAAGGCCCGAATAATCGTATTGCGGTAGCGCATGGTGTCGGCAGAAATATGCGCGAGGTCGGTCGCGCCGAGTGTGTATTCCGTATACATGATGCGCAAGTCCTGGTCGACTTGGCTCAGGGTTTGTCCGCTGTACCAGCCGATCCCGGCGATGAGCACACTGATCAGAAGCTGGGCGCCGGTTGGTTTTGGAATGGGCAGGCGATCGAGAAGTCCCACAGCAGTGTCCTTGGTTAATCGATGATGATCCGGCGGTCGACGTGGGGCGTCAGGTTGGGATCGTTTGAGACAAACACCACTGACCAGGGCTCATCTTTCGAGCAGAGGCGCCGGAGAATCGTCTCCCGCATCGTCGGATGCATATTGTGAATGATCCCGTCAAAAATGAGAATCTGCGGCCTGGCGAGGATGGCGCGCGCGAGCAGGATTCTCATAATGTGGGTCGGGCCCAGCACTTTTCCGGGTGTGCGCACGTGGGACTTGATGCCCTGTGGTAAGGCATCGATCTCTTCTTCCAACTCCGTAAAGCGGAGAGCCCAGCGGACATCGCTGTAAGGCACATAGGGCCGGCCTAGCACGATGTTTTCCTCGATCGTGCCTTCGAACAGAGTGAGTTGGGAGTCGAGCATGAATCCGCGGCAACGGTTGACGGCTATGCGATCCAGATGCCGAAGGTCGACGCCGTTGTAACGGATCACACCATGGGTTGGGGCTTCCAATCCTGCAAGGACGCGGGCGAGGGCGGTCTTCGCAACAGTGGTACTGGCATAGATGCCGACTTTTTCGCCCGGCATGACTTCCAGGTCAAAGTTCGAAAAAATGGAAGGGGTTCCAGGGTGCGCAACCGCCAGATCTTTGCAAGTCAGTCGAATTCCGTGGATGGTGGGATCTGGCAACGGAACGGACAGCGTCACCGACTCCTGGTCTTTGGGAAGCGCAAAGAACTGGTCGAGTTCTGTCAACGCAGTCATAAAGTAATAGACGTGGCCCATCCGCTTGACCACCGCGTCGAAACTATTGAGCAGCCCTGCCACGACCACTTCGGCGGCCACCAGCTGTCCGATCGTCAATTGACCGATGGAGAGGAGCCAGCCGGCGGTGGCAATGAGGCTGCTATGGCCAATGGCCTGCCACCCGACTGCGCCGAGGTATTGGCGCGCGAGGACGGCAAAGCGCTCTCGCCTGGTCGCGACATAGTTGTCGACCAACTTATCGGATTTTTGCATGAGCAGCGGCTGACTATCGGTCGCCTTGAAATGCAGGAGGTTATAGGAGATCTCCTGTATCCAGTGCAGCGTCTCGTATTTGGCATGGGAGACCTCAATAGTGGTCCGAAGTCCGCCATGTGAGAGGAGAAAGAACACGATATTGAACCCCGTGAACAGCAAGGCGTCATAGAGCAAAAAATACGGGTGGTAGAAGACGAGGATCGACATGCCCACAGCGCCGCCGACGACAATGTTGATCATGTCGACGAGCAAGACAGAGAGGGCCCGTTGCATCAGCACGGTTTCGAGAAAGAAGTTCGCGAAGCGCGGCTTGAAGCTCTGATACTGCATGAGCGGCAATTGCTGCGTCATGGCGAGTGTCACACGGGCGAAGACCCGTCGTTCCAGCACCTCGACGGCGTAGTACTGGAGGGTTTTGAAGACGCCGACAAAGGCCAGGGCCGACGCCATAATGACGGCGAGGGTCACGATGGTGATGGGCTGAATCGCGAAGGCGAAGGTGTTGACGAGTTCCTGAACCGTCAACGGCACAATCAGTGAGAATAGCCCGATGGCAAGCGAGTAGGAGAAGATGAGCCCGAGGACCTTCTTCTCAAGGCGGAAGAGGAGCCCCAGGTGTCCGAGCATAGCCTGGAAGAGGTTCGGCTGCGAATCAGAATGGCCTTGGGCCATGTCTTTCAGATCCTTACGCTAAATCGCCGAGGCGCAGTGCAGAGAGGAATCTCGTCACGAGGCGCACTCGTGACGTTGCTGGATCAATGTTGATACGGCCACCCTAGCAAATATCCGCTGTAAATTCCACGTTTACACGGACTTAGTCGCGAGACCGGTAACTGACCGGAACCGCATTCGGATTGCTCTTGGCCCAGGCACCAATGGCCCACTGATAGAGAGCCTGGGCTTTCTGGTAGTCGGCCTTGGCCCGAATGACTTGCGCTTCGGAATCCACTGAATTGCGTTCACGGAGATTGACAAAAAGCACGCTGGTTGCGCCTAGGCCAAACCGGAACCGTTCGCCCTCTTCAAGCGTTTTCGCGAGCCTCAAGGACTGCACGGCAGCCTCCATTCGTTCCTTGGCTCGCTCGATTGCCGAGAGGGCGTTATCGACATCGACCACCACTTGCTGCTCACGGAACTTTTGGACCATGACGAAGCGGTCTGCTTTGCCCTGAGCCTCAAGCACTTCGCCGCGGCTTCGACGTTGGAGAATGGGGATTCTGAGTTCAAGGCCAAAGCGGTACCCGAGGCCGAGCACGAACTTCTCCGGCGCGCGGGCCGGAGCCGCTTCGGCGTCCAGGCTCGGGAGTAAATTATTTTTGGCGAGTTCCAGATCAATATCGTTCATCTTGGCTTCAATGCCGATTTCCCTGATTTCGGGCCGTTCGGCTTTCGCTTGAACCTTATGGGCCTTGACGGCGTCAGGCGTCGGAGAAAGCATCTGTGCCGGAAAGTCCGGGACCCGGTCGAGGGCGGGAAGGGATGGAACGTTGTTCTCCCACAGGAACATCGAAAGCTTGAACTGCTCCTGCTCCACCTGACGTTGCGCGGCAATGGAGACTTCTCGCCGGCGCTGGACTTCCTGGTTGGCTTCGACTACGTCTAGCGGCGCGACGGCTCCCGCCTTTGCCCGCCCTTCCACCTGCTTAAACCGATCCTCTGCCACTTTGAGGGCTTTGCGCTGGACTTCGACATAGCGGACGGCCGCGACCCAATCCCAGAATTGTGTGGCTGCCGCGAGAAATAAGTCCTGCCGGGTCTGTGCGATACGGATATCCGCTCGGGGATCGGCCAGCTCCGACCGCTGCAGTTCGGCATTTTCAGGGTTGACCATCAAGCCCTTCAGGAGGGGAAAGAACCCTCCTAAAAGGACCTGCTGGTTTCCGTTACCGAAAGAAAGGTCAGGAATCTTGGCATCGCCAATGGCTTGGCGGACACCTGCGCTGTACCGAAATCCCATCGGATTCCGGGCTTCGATGAGCGTGTCGTTGAAGCCCACAGATTGGGTGCCGAATTTATCTTTTGAGACAAACCGTTCGATCTCGGTGTCATTGATGAGGACGGGCTCAAAGGCTCCAAGAGCTTTGAGCATTCGACCGCGGGCCATCACTTTCTCGGTCCCGGCTCCTTTTAACAACGGGTGTGAGCGATCAATCCAGGCGTGGATTTCATCCACGCTCAAGGGAATTGCGGGGAGCCCTTTTGCCGCGTCTCCCTCGGCTGCGGCGGCGTTGAACGGAACTGATGTCACAGATAGAACGAGCGCCCCAAGCACGAGGCCTAACCGTAATAACATCATGGCTACTCCTTTGCTCTCCTGGATATGAGCACGTTGTCGCCCGTCGACTCGTGGGCATAGAGCATGAACGGATATGCGGTGGAGAGGTGAATCAGCAAGAAAACGATACTGGTTGGAGCGGTTACTTCGCACCTCGTCCCGCTTTCGGTAAGAGCGTATCGATGAGGCTTGGCGGACGCTCTTGGTAATCAGGCGGGAAGAGGTTAAAGCGCCGCCAGAGTTCATACCAGAGCGGGACACGATTGAGGATGACCCAGCCCATGACTTTGGTACCCTGCCGCACATGGCTTTGCTCCGGCCATGTCCGGTCTTCAGGGTCCGGTACTACCCAGAAACGGAAATTGCCCTTGCCGTCGTCTATCTGGTCGATGACTTTGATCACGCCAGTATATGTGCCCGCCATCACCTCAGGCCAGGCGGGAAGCGGAATTGCCGGGATCCCATAGAAGAGGATTTTGACTTTCCGCCCGACGTTGAGCAGCGGCGCGTCGATCCCGTCAGCGGTCATTTCAATGGCTTTGTCGAGACTGTTAGGTGAAACGCGGACGATCTTGTCTCCCTGTCGGACGGTTTCCCCTGCACCGGCTTGAGCCATCTTGACGACCGTCCCGTCGATCGGCGCCAAAATCTTACTGGCGCTGCGACGTTGCGTGGCATTCGACATGCGGAGGGAGACGTCGGCCAGCTGATCCGCGGCCTTGGCGGCTTCGCCTACGGAAGCATCCCGCGCCGCTTCAGCATCCAGCAAGCGTTGCAGCACTTCAGCGCTGATCTGTGCTCGGCCAAATCCAAGAGCCTTTGTGGATTGCTCGGCGGCCTTCAAATTGGCTCGTGCCCCTTGGAGGTCTGCTTTGCTGGCGAGCGCCGCTTGGATCGTCACCTCGAGTTCGCGCTGCGACACCAGGCCTTCTTCGGCGAGCTGTTTATGGCGCTCTACGTTCAATTCTGCCGTTGCGACCGCGATCTTGGCAGCTTCGATTTTTTGGAAGGCTTCGAGGACCTTGTTGTCGGCTTCGCCCACTCTGGCCTGAGCCCCGGGAACCGCGGCCTTTACGAGGTTCTGCATTTCCTTGATGCGCTTATCGAGTTGGTCTGCTCGGGAGAGGGCGGCCTTCCGGGTTTGTTCAAGCGCTTTCTTGCGTTGATCGAGGAACGACAAGAGGTCCGGTGCCATGAAGTTCGGATCGTAATCCTCCAACTCCACGATAAGGTCCCCTTGTTTCACGCGGACGCCTTCGAAGACGTGCCATTTTTGGATACGTCCCGTGATCTGGGCTTCGATATCTTGTGGCCGCTCATAGGGCGAATAGGCGGAGAGTTGACCAGTGACGGTGATCGTCTGTGTCCAAGGAACAAAGGCAATGATGAGGAGAAACAGGATGACGAGCTTAATGGCCAGCCGGGAGGAAAACTTCAACCGTTCCGGGATTTGGACCGCTTCCCACGACTGGAGCTTGCTGGATGTGGCAAGGGCGTCAATCGAAATCTCGCTCAGGCCGCTGTCCCTCGCGATGAGCGAGCGGACTTTGTTTTTTAGACCTGAACCAGGGCGAGCCACGACGGTGATCTCCTCAGGTGATGGCAGTATAAGAACCGTACACCGCACATCATATGAGAAACATTGGGCGGAGGTCAATTTGAAGTGCAGAACCGGCATACGTGGAGTTGCGTACGGTGAGAGGGTTCACCTTGACCCGTTCCGGCAGAATCGCTAAGGTGGCGCTCTGTTTTTCAGGCTGTGGTGGCTGTGGGATGAAGGAAGGAGTGCGCTGGTATGGCTGGAACAGGACGATCATCTCGCCGGGTACGCAAGGCGCAGGGTCCGCTCATCGGGATTCTCGGAGGCAGCAAATCAGATTTCCCGATTCTAGAGAAAGCCGGCGCGCTGCTCTCGGAATTTGAGATTCCCTATGAACTCTTAGTGGTATCGGCTCACCGGACCCCGGACCGGCTGTACGAGTATGCTGAGACAGCGCCGGGACGAGGGATCGAAGTCATCATTGCGGGCGCCGGTGGAGCGGCCCATCTTCCGGGCATGTTGGCGGCCAAGACCCATTTGCCCGTCATCGGTGTTCCCATTCCCACGGAAAATCTTCGAGGTTTGGACTCGTTGCTGTCCATCGTTCAGATGCCGAAAGGAATTCCTGTGGCGACTGTCGCCATCGGAGGGGCGGAAAATGCCGCCTTGCTGGCTGCGCAAATCCTGGCAGGCCGGTACTTCTGGATTGCCGATCGCGTGAAGGCATTCCGCAAGTCCCAGACTGAAAGTGTTCTCAATTCTCCGGAGGCTCAGGGAACCAGCGTGGGTAGTCTCCAAGCGGATCGGACGAGTCAGCGGTCGTGACCATGCAGCCCCTCGGACCCGGTGCGACCCTCGGGGTATTGGGTGGCGGGCAACTCGGCGCTATGTTCACCCGTGCGGCGCTACGGCTTGGTTATCAGGTCGCCGTCTGGGATCCGGACCCCGATGCGCCGGCGCATGGTTTCGCGAGCCGGTCTTTCTCTGCTGCTTTTACAGATCCTTCTGTCTACCGTGAATTCAGCCAACTGGTTTCTGCCGTCACGTTCGAGTGGGAAAATGTGCCGGCATCGCTCTGTGAACAGTTGAGCAAGATCTGCCCTGTCCGTCCGTCTGGGGCCGTGCTTCGAGTCATCCAAGATCGGATCGATCAAAAACAATTTTTGCAGGCGCAGGGACTTCCGGTTCCGTCGTTTTCGGTGGTGACGAATCCCGCTGAACTTGCCGGGGTTGTTCAAGTCTTCGGGTGTGCCGTGATCGGCAAAACGGCTACCGCGGGGTACGACGGGAAGGGCCAGTGGACCATCAGGCAGCCGGCCGACATCGCGGAGGTGGAGGTGGCACTTCGGACAATGGTGCCGACCGGTGCGCGGTGGATTGTCGAGTCCATGGTGGATTATGTGCGGGAGTTATCGGTGTTGGTCGTTCGGGGCGCAAATGGGGAGCATCGTCTGTATCCGGTCGTTGAAAACCGGCATGAGGCCGGGATTCTTCGGATGACGGTGGCTCCGGCGGTGGTCTCTCCCGAGGTTGTCACGCAGGCGAAGGATTTGGCTCTTCGTGCCGTGGAAGCGCTCGGTGGTATAGGGGTGTTTTGTGTTGAGCTGTTTCAGCTTCGTGGGGATCGTCTGTTGATCAACGAAATCGCGCCGCGTCCGCATAATTCCGGCCACTACACGCTGGACGCATGCACCGTGTCACAATTCGAGCAGCAGGTGAGGGTATTGTGTGGACTGCCGCTTGGAGAAGTTAGACTGTTGTGTCCTGCCGCCATGGTGAACCTGATCGGCCATGACGTTGAGAAGATCACGAGTGCTGATGGATGCAAAGCCCTCCTGACGATTCCTGGGGCCGAGCTCCATCTGTACGGGAAGCGCACGGTCAGGCCAGGCCGCAAAATGGGGCATGTCAGCTTCCTTGCAGAGTCGGGCGACGAGGCAACGGGCCGCGCCCGCCAGTTTATGAAGTTACTTGCTGTGTAAGTAAGGGCGAGAAGAATCGGTACCGCCAGACCCGCTCGAGTTGCGACTCGCCCGCCCGCTCATAGATGCCTCACCAATGGTGCACAATCGATAGACCCTCTTGTGACTTCCCAGGCAGCCGTTCGATTTTGTATGGACCGTAGGGTGCATTCCTCTGGCTGAGTCACGGAAAGACCGCTGGATTACTATGCCAATCGACAGATTCTGATCCCTCAACAGGGGTACAGAAGTTGCTGTCCTTACGCGTGGTCTATCGGGAGGACTATCCTGTGAATACAACAGCGGCAACAGCGTCAACTCCAGCCAACAGTCGATTTCACCAATTTCTCGCGCACCCCCGCTCACGGCTGATTCTGCTGCAATGCCTGGTGAGCGTGATCCTGTCCTATGAGCTGCTCTTCGGAACGGAGTCGGTCATCAGCCGTTTGAAAAGCGACGGGATGGTCGTCGGAATTTGGGCATTCGTGGGAATGCTCGTCTTGTTGCCGAGTACCTGGTTCGAGTTAGCCTGGATCAATGGCGCGCTCGTGGCCGTTGATACGGTGCTGGTGACAGGGACGATCTATCTTTCAGGGAACGCGCGCCCAGATCTCTATACCGCATACTTTGTCTTGATGCTGGTGGCAGCCTCGGTACGGCGGATGAGTCACATGATGGGGCTGTGCCTCCTCCTCTGTGCCGGGTACGCCGCATTGTTGTATGAGGGTATTGTCCACAGTGAAACCGTCGCGGTCGGCCATTTGCTTGGCGTGCCAGTGCTCCTTGTGATGGCGGTATTCTATGGGTTGGCGCTGGAAACTGTGACGGTTGTCCAAGAAGAGAAGTCGACATTGTTGAAAGACGTCGAATCATTGAAGCGTACCGAAGAACAACTGGTGACCAGCAAGATACAATTGGAGGCCCGCATCGCCGGATTGAACAAGGACCTGACGCAGTCCCAGGACAAGCTGCAGCAGGGGCTGGCGGTGCGGCAAGGGTTAGAACGTCGATTGCGCGAGGCGCAGAAGATGGAGGCCGTCGGACGGATGGCGGCCGGGATCGCCAAGGAGTTCGGCGAGTTGTTCTCGGTGATCGGGAAGCAGACCGGTGTGCTGTTGGCCCAGTTGCCGCCCAACGATCCTCTGCGAGTTGCGACTGACGAGATCTTTAAGACCGGTGAGAAAGCCGCCGCATTGACGGCTCAATTGATCGCGCTTAATTTGGAAGATGGGCAGGTCCGGCAGGTGTTGTCGGTAAAGACGGTCCTGACGGATCTTCAGAGCGCGATCAGGAGTCTTCTCCCGGTGCAGATTGATCTCGCGATCCATCAAGACGAATCCCCGATTTATGTAGAGGTCGATCGTGAGGGGCTGGAAAAGGTCTTGTTCCAGTTGGTGGTCAATGCGCGGGATGCCATGCCGAGCGGCGGACGACTGGTGATTGAGGCTCGCTCAGGTGCAGGCCTGCCGGGCGCTACTCATGCCAACGGGGTCGGCAAGAAGCCATCTCACGACGTGCTGGTTCAGATCAGCGACACCGGAACGGGAATGAATCTGGACACGCAGGCGAGGATGTTCGAGCCGTTTTTTTCGACGAAAGAAACCAATATCGGACTCGGACTGACGGCGGTGTACGGGATTGTCAAGCAAAACGGGGGGATGGTTGAGGTGGACAGCCGGCCAGGGCAAGGGACGGTGGTTCGGGTCTGGTTGCCTGGCGCACGGGTTGCCAATGCCCATGAGGAGCAGGCTCCCAAGTCGATGCTGGCCAAGGGAGATGAGACGATTTTACTGGTTGACGAAGATGAGATCAGTCGCAAGCTGGTCGGCTCGATGCTGGCTCGGTACAAGTATCGGGTGCTGGAGGCAGCTTCTTCCGTTGAGGCATTGATGCTGACCCAGGGCTACCAAGGCATTGTGCATTTAACGGTGAGCCCTTTGGTCATGCCCGAGATCGGAGGTCGGGAATTGGCTCGCCGGCTTCTCAATCATCAACCCACGATGAAAGCGCTGTTTGTGTCGAGCTATGACGATCAGACGATTGCGCATCATCGGATCAATCGACGATTTGTGCTGCAGCAGCCCTATCGGCAAGTCGGATTGGTGGAGAAAGTCAGAGAAATGCTCGACGCCGCGTAGCACTCAGCACCACTAGTAACGTCTGGAGTGCTCTGGCGCGAAGAAAGGCATATCCCGCCGTTTGAAGATCCCTACCAGGGCCATGCCTGCCACGAATCCTCCAATGTGAGCGAAGAATGCGATCCCTCCACCGTGCGATCCCAGTGACAGTCCTCCGCTGTACAACTGCCCGAAGAACCACAATCCCAAGACGATGACGGCCGGTACAGAGGTGGTTCCAAAGAAGGGAGGGGGGATCAGCACCAACACGCGGGCTCTGGGATAGAGCAGGAGATAGGCTCCCAGGATCGCGGAAATGGCGCCGCTGGCGCCGACCATAGGGATCTGAGAGGACGGGTCGGTGAATGCATGGCTGAGGGCTGCCAGGACTCCGCAGAGCACATAAAAGACCGCAAATTTGAGATGGCCCATCGCATCTTCGATATTGTTGCCGAAAATCCAGAGGTAGAGCATGTTGCCGAGCAAATGCATCCAGCCGCCGTGGAGAAACATGCTTGTGATCAGGGTCAGTGTTGCGGGAATGGAAACGATGTCGTGTGGCAGTGCCGCATGACTAAAAATAACGGCAGGTATGGCCCCATACTGAAAGGCAAACGCCTCGCCGGGCTTGTCAGGAAGCGTGAACTGGTAGCCAAACACCACCGCGCAGACCGCAATGATGGCAATCGTCACGATCGGCGGTCGCTCGGTCGGGTTATCGTCGCGCAGGGGGAGCATAGGGCCCGCTAGGGCGTTCGGTGACGATCAATGAGTGGCCGGGGCAGGTTCGGATTTGAGGGAAGCGTTCCATCACCGTTGAGGGGCACGGAGAATCCTGCCGCGTGAGTATGGCCCCCGCCACCGAAGGAAGCCGCAATGCTTCCCACATCGGTGCCGTCTTCACGGGATCGCATGCTGAAGTAGCGACGGCTATCCCGGTCGTGCCAGATCAGGCAGAAAGGATAATTGGGCGAGAGGCGTTCGCCGATCTGACTGGTGAGGATGGCGCTCTGCACGGCTGGAATAACGGCGCCTTGAAACTCGACCATTACGGCCTGAGCGGCGAGCTTCCCGACGAGTTCCTGTTCGTATCGAAGGATCGCGCGGCCTTCTTGTTCCAATTCTGGCTGGCTGAATTGATTCCATCGTTGGAAGTCGAATGGATAGGATGCAATGGCGGCGTTGATCTCTCGGCTGCCCGGCAGCGCCCAATTCCAGAGGTCCTTGTCTTGGATATATTGCAGCAGCCAAGGAGCCGAAGTGCCGTGGGCCCATTCCCATCCCAAGACCGCGCCTGACTTCTTCATGTCAAAGTAGGCGTAGGGAAGGCCGGCCAGGGATTGTTCGGCGGTGATGTGGTGATCGAGGATCAGCAGTGCTTTCGCTTCAGCGGCCATTGTTTCGAGAATCGGTCGTGAGTAGCTGAAGTCGACAATCACGACGTGCTGATCTTTGATATCGGCTGGAGGCGGATTCCCGTGCTTGACGGGAATAAATCGGGCCGCGGGATACTGCTTCCAGATGGCCCAGGCCGCGCCAAATCCATCAGCGCACTCGGCATGATAGAGGATAGTGCTCGGGGGATTGCTGAATTGGCGGTGTTGTGGCGAATCACTCATAGTTGCTCGCCACAATACCATGCGTACCGGCGTGGACTAAAGGGGCGGTTGCTGGGATCTTGGGGATCGTCAGAGGCTATTGACGTAATCGATCAGTTGGCGAAGTCGTCCGGCGCTTCGACGGTTGAACGGGAAAACCAGTCGGGGCAGGCTGGCGATGGTCGGTTCGTCCAGTTCCTCTTCCAATGCCGCGCGCAGTTCAAAGCGTCCTTCAGAGAGGAGGTCGCTGAATCGAGTCTGGATTTGCTCGAGATGCTCCGCCGAGATGGGAGATTTCAGCCGCATCGCCATCAACCTTCCGACGAATCGAATGGAGTGGTAGCGGCGATAGAACGTTGAAATCTCTTCCACGGCCGCCTCTGCTGAGTTCACGACTTTGAAGAGGCTGAGATCTTCTTGGTTGATCAGCCGTCGCTTCAGGAGTTGCTTCACAATGAAGGCGGACCAGTCGTCCCAGTAATCGCATCCGGGGGCCTGGATACAGACAATCGGTTGCGGGTCGCTCTTCCCGGTTTGCGCCAGCGTCAGGATTTCAAAGCCTTCATCGTGTGTCCCGAAGCCGCCGGGGAATAGCGCAATCGCGTTGGCTTCTTTCTGGAACATCAGCTTGCGGGTAAAAAAGTATTTGAAGGTGATCAGCTTGGGATCGTTGGCAATCGTGGCGTTCGCGCCCTGCTCGAACGGGAGCATGATGTTGACCCCGAAACTGTTTTCGCGTCCGGCCCCTTCCTGTGAAGCTCGCATGATGCCGTCTGCACCGCCGGTGATCACCATATAACCGGCGTTCACCACTTGTTCCGCGAAGCGATGGGCCAATTGATAATTGGGGTCGTCGGAGGGAGTGCGTGCAGAGCCGAAGATGCTGACCTTTCGCCGATCGTGATAACCGTTAAAGACGGCAAAGGCGTGGCGCAGTTCCTTGATTGCGCGGTTAATGATCTTCAGATCCAGGAGGTCGAGATGCGAATCATGGAACTTCAAAACTCCAGTCAGCAGTTCCTTCATCAGGGTGGCATGAAGGTCGTCTTCAGGACTATCCAGGAGTCCGCGAATCTGGGTCAGGACCTCATCGTTGGAAAGGATTGTGCGGGGACGATTTTGTGTAGATTTCATAGGGGAGTCCATAGGCACCTGTAAAAGTGAACGAGAATGATTGAGAGAAAAGTCTACCAGCCGCGGTTCTTGCGGTCAAAGAAGATCACAACTTGTGTTGTAACTTAGGATAGGTCGGTTGATTTAGGTGAATTCTGAAGGACCCAGGCCTTAATGCGGGATTGATCGGCTGGAGAGAGTCCGGTGAATTGGACATCGACACTTGGGCTTCCCACCGTTCCGGTTCTTCCGGACTCGTAGACCGGGTCATAGTCCTCGAGGATCGTTCCGGTCACGGTCAGAGGGGCTGTCAGATCAGGAAGGGCGAATTTGAGGAAGACGCGTGTGCCAGGTAATAAGAGGGTGGTGGTCTGGACCATGGCGCCGACATGGCTGAGCTGCACGATGACGGCCTGGTGCTGAGCTCCGGGTGAGTTGGAATCCATGACGCCAATCGTCGCAGGGACTCGAGTATGACAGCGTTTGGGGGATAAGACGAGATCCCGTGCGGTCAACACTCCGACCGGTTGTTCCTGTTTGGTGACGATGAGAATGGGGGCACCCGAAGACATCATGAGTGTCGTGGCCTCTTCCGCGGCGCGATCGTATTCAATAAAGTGCACCGGGTGAGACATGATCGCTCGAACTTCGATATCATCCGGGGCAAGGCCCAGAGCGACCACTTTTTTAACAATGTCTGAAGGCGTCATCAAGCCGAAGTGCAGCTCCGTGTCTTTCACCAGCAGGCAGGGCATCTGCTCGCGTTCTAAGAGCGTGGCCGCTTCAGTCACGGAAATGTCACCGGGAATTTGAACGACACCTGGAGTCATCATGTGTGCGACCACTGTTAGTTTGGGGTTCGGCGTTTTCTGTTGTTGATTGTTTGGACTTACCATCGCATCGCCAGGGTGTTCAGGGTGACCGGTGCGTGTCCTGGCTGCAGCGGTGTATGGGAAGTATAGCAGACAGATCCTAGTTCTCCCGTCTCCGCCAAAGCCTTGTCATACAACAGTTTATCGGCATACACTAAGTCTGATTGATGCTGGGGATTTTGCTGGAGTGGAAGGGTGGGCGGATGACCCTGTCGCGTGATGTGTGTCATGATTTCCAGGACCGAGTAGCTCGGATCCCCGTTCATGGGCTCGGGCTGTCGGTCGATGTCTATTCACCAGACCTTCTTAGCTTGCTCGCTGACCTGAGACGCCGTCAAGTCCTTCCGATGTACTTGGAGGTGTTTCATGCGACTCACAGTGCACTGGCCGCTGTTCGTGATCAGACCGATTTGCCGCTTCCCTACCATGGAGAAGGACTCTGGGTGACGCAACCGGGGGCTGGGTCTGATCCGTTGTTTCAAGAAGAAGCACGGGTGCTAGCATCCAACCTTTTTCTGCTCAGGAGCGCCTGGTCGAATCACGAATGTGCGACGAAGCATATCGCCGGGTATTCGTTCGGGACCTATCTTCCTCCACTCTATACCATGTCGAGTGCTGACGTGCTGGCCAAGAACATCAACATGGTCCAGGCGATCTTTGATCAACAAGCGGCGCTGCCGGGAGGCGGCTCTCCGCTCTTTCTTCTGGAGATGCCGCCGCTGACTTTTTTTGTCGCCGGGACCCTTTCGATTCCGGCCTACTTTCGTCGAGTTACAGACCAAGCAGCCTGCGGACTTGTGCTGGATGTCGGACATCTATGGACCGTCTATCGCTACTCTGGAGCCTGGCGGGCTCAGTCCATCGCACAATTCGTCGATGACTTTCTGCGTGAGTTTCCGGTCGAGCGGGTCGTGGAGATCCATGTCGCGGGGCTTGCCGTCCATGAATCTCTGGTCGGCAAGGTGGATGTTGTGGAAAGTGAGGATTCGAATCCCCTTCCGCGATGGACGGATGCCCATGCCGCGCCGATTCCCCCGGTGTTGTTCGAGATGTTGGATCGCATTCTTCAGTGCGGCCGATTGGAGCATTTGCGAGGAATGGCACTCGAAGTTGATACGAAACCCAATGATCTCATTGCCGACGAGTTGGCCTGGTTTTTAGTACGATATAAATACGTGTTTGATCAGCATGTGCTGCGAGGCTCCGTCGCAGGTGC
>ERZ1292625.2312-Hain-H41-01um-R1-2312-length-18127-cov-14_pt1 | contig 18127 bp, 16 predicted proteins | sample MGYA00564400_ERZ1292625 | MGnify/ENA primary metagenome ERZ1292625 (study PRJEB36523, sample SAMEA6512639) | groundwater metagenome | collected 2019-01-08 | study: AquaDiva: Metagenomics assemblies of 32 groundwater samples
TTTCCGGAGGCGACATCGTTTCCTGGGGCAATAGCGCTATTCAGATACGGATTCCCACCGCCATCACCGATAATTCTAATACCGGCAGTATTGTTGTTTATCAAGGCGCTGGCGGCAACAGTAGCGCTTTGGATACTTACGGGGGGGGGATATATCGGATATTGCCACGCATTACGGGCTTCACGCCCGGAAACGGAGAAGTGGGAGCGGCAGTGCAAGTTGACGGCAACCACTTCTGCCAAAACGGGGGAACGTGCCCTTCGTCGTTTGACGCGAATAACAAAGCGACATTCACCAGCGCGGTGGATGCGACCGTGTTTACCGGCTGGACCGCTACCGCGATGAACACGCAGGTGCCTGCGAGCGCAGTGACCGGCAATGTCGTACTGAAATCAAACGGCTATGATTCAAACGGCTCAAGCTTTTCCGTTGACATTCCGACGCCAGCAACTCCCGCCACGCTCAAGCAATCGCGTAATGCGGGGTTCACCAACCTCATCAGCGTGGGCGGTATCGCATCGAGCACGCCCGTGTATTTTTCAGGAGACACTTCTTCTACTGTTACCGGCGGCACGATGTATCTGCAAGTGGAAATGCGGCCGACCACGGGCGGCGCATCTACCTTCACCAATACGTGCGCGGGCAACCCCTACTGTTTTGAAGGGTCGGGCTCCGCGTACTCGGGCGGCACTATCACCGTTTCTGCCGCAACGACAAGCGCCGACGACCTCTACCACTGGCAGACGCGGGCGCGATATAACAAATCAAGTACGGATTATTTCAGCACCACATGGCAATGCTATCCGAGTTCCGGCTGTAATTCAGAAAATGCGACCGACCTCAAAGTGGATGTCACCGCACCGGTCATTTCTAATATAATCGAAACGCCAAGCATGAACGGTGGCACCATCGCATGGAGCACCGACGAGCTCGCCACCACCCAGCTTGAATACGGCACCGACTCGGGGCTTGCCGGCAGTACGCTCACCACGATCACCGACACGCCCGCAGAAACCAACGGAAAGACGAACGACCACAGCGTTTCCGTTTCCAACCTCACCTGCGCAACGCTGTATTATTACCGCGCCCGCTCGCGTGATGCCGGCAACATCGAGGGAACGACCGGCATTTTGGACTTCACCACCTCTGCATGCCCTTCACAGCCGGCAAAAACCGCGGTGTTTCATATCGTAGGGAAAGAGGCATCTATAACCAGCGGGTCGCCATTGAACGAGACATTCAATACCACTATGCCCGAGACCGCGACCACCACCAAAAGCGCGCTTATAGAGATCTCCGGCATTTACACATCGGGTGCATCGTCCAAAGACGTGGTCGTGCAGGTCAACAGCGAGCCATCACAGACATATACGCTTCCCGCATCAAGCACGAGTCATTTCACGATCACGCACCGGGTTGCGACGGTAAATGCAAGCAACACGCTGACGATCACACCGCAAACAAACACCACCATCTATATCACTTCGGCAAAACTCATCGTCACTTATGCGTACACTCCTTAGTGCGTTCGCGCTTTTTTTCGCGCTCGGCGCGTTCGCGCTTGCCGCCAATCAGGTCAAAACCACCGAAACGCACATCACGACATCGTTTAACTCGATCGTGGGTCCTGTGAGCACAAGCTCTGTGTTTTCTTTGTATCTCGGCGACAATCTTTCGGGCATTACCGATCCGGTGAAATCACTTCATGTCGCATTGTCGGGCGTGTATACGGGCACCGGCTCGCTCACGGCGCGCATCGATGATGCCCCGGCGACCGAGCAGGCGTTTGCGCTTCCGAACGTCAGCACGACTCCCACGCCGTTTGAAATACTGTACAAAGATCCGACAAACTCCATCAACCCGCAAAGCGCGGGAACGTATTCGTATACCTTGAATCTCTCGGTGCCTGCGGGGATGACGATATACGGGCTCGGGGCGAAGGCTTTAGAAAGCCATGAACACGTTCCGCCGGCGTGCCCAGACGGCCAGCCGGCAAATGAAAAGGTCAAAACCACCGAAACGCACATCACGACATCGTTTAACTCGATCGTGGGTCCTGTGAGCACAAGCTCTGTGTTTTCTTTGTATCTCGGCGACAATCTTTCGGGCATTACCGATCCGGTGAAATCACTTCATGTCGCATTGTCGGGCGTGTATACGGGCACCGGCTCGCTCACGGCGCGCATCGATGATGCCCCGGCGACCGAGCAGGCGTTTGCGCTTCCGAACGTCAGCACGACTCCCACGCCGTTTGAAATACTGTACAAAGATCCGACAAACTCCATCAACCCGCAAAGCGCGGGAACGTATTCGTATACCTTGAATCTCTCGGTGCCTGCGGGGATGACGATATACGGGCTCGGGGCGAAGGCTTTAGAAACGCACCGGTACAAACCGCCACCATGCGGAGGCGGATACGCCGCAAGCGGATATGTCGAATCATCCACCTTTGATACCGCTGTTGCCGACGGCGCGGCGTATAACTCGATCTTCTGGAAAGGAGATGCGTTGCTGGCAAACACGAAAGTGCAATTACAGCTTGCGACCGACGCGGAAGGAGACGGCCCATGGACATTCATCGGGGATGCAAATGGCGACGGCACCTGCGGGCAAAGCGAATTTTACGAGCCGGCTCCCGACACGCCCTCAACCATCGCGTGCGCCGAACACACCAATAAACGCTATTTCCGGTACAAAGTTATTTTGTGCTCTGATACCGCAAGCAACTGCACGAGCTCCGGCATAAACACGCCAACGGTCACCGATGTCATCGTAAATTGGAGTCCGTAACCTATTTGGTGGTATACTACTTACACTAATCATGAAGAAAAATATTTTTATCGTTATCGTTGCACTTGTTATTCTCGCCGTCGGCGCGGGCATTGCTTTCTGGGGCAGTCGCACGGGGCGCAAGGTCGCGATACAAGGATCGCCGCGCGTTATTGAAGAAACGCTTGTCATTCCTGACACGCAAGAAGTATACACAGCAGATGCGCGCATACTTGAACAGGGCGCCGTTGCTGTTCCGCTTGTGCCAAAAAGCGAAGAAGAAAAAGTAATCGTTCCGCGCGCCGAACTCACGCTCAAGGGCGGATATGCCGCGGCAACGCTCGTTGCCGAACAATGGGATAGCACCGCGCTCCTCGTGTTTGTTAAATCACTCGGCGCGCTCACGCTCGACGGGAAATCAAGCTCATGGCAGGTGATGTTTTCTTCACCAAATAAAAAGGGCGCGGGATACGAAGTAATATTGCAGGGGAAAAATATTGTTTCCAAAAAAGAAGTTACATCAGAGGCGTCGGGCGTCGCCCTTCCGCAAAACTGGAAAGATTCCGGGGAATTTATAAAAATATTGCGGGAGCGAGCCAGTTTTACTGATGCAACTATTTCCAGTTTGCTCTTTTCTAGCACACCAGAGTCGAAAGATGTCCAGTGGTGGCTCTCGATAAGCACTTCCAAAGGAACAGTTACTTTTGAAGTCAGGTAACAACTCGCAAATAACGCATGAGAAAACTATTCTTCGTTTTTATTTTTGTTCTTTCTTGGCTTGGCGCATCTCAGACAAATGCCGCAGGGCTTATTGATACCATTCCACTGGGTAATTCTGCTAAACCAGTTGCTATTGCTGTTAATGAAGTTACTCATAAGATTTATGTAGCAGATGCGGCTAATAATGAAATTGCAGTAATAAATGGAATCACTAATCAAATTCTTTCTAGAATCCCAATCAACGGCACTCCTCTTGCGGTTGCTGTAAACAGCGCAGCCAATAAGGTTTATGTTTTGAGTAATGGCCATGATCAGTATGGGTATTATTTTTTAAGAACTCTCATTAATGGAAATACCAACGCTGTCCTATCGAATTTTATTGGACCATTTCCAAGGCCGCGGCAAAGTAAACCATTCAAATCGGCTGACATGTCAATTAGCAATGATAGCAATCTGATTTTTTTAATCACAAAACATTTTAATGATGATAACCAAAAATGGTACTACGTCGACACTTGCTATCGTTTAGATTTCGAAATTCTCGGCAATTGTGGCGTCTCAAGCTCCGAAACCACCGAAGGATCTATGTCGCCAGTAATTGAAAATTTAGATCTTAGTATCAATGAGAACATTGTAATAAGCGTAGGTAATGGCGAGACTTCTTGGCGACTTATAAAACCAGGATTGACCCCTTTTTTGTCTCCAATATATCCTGCTAATTGTCCTTCTGTCTCATTTCCAAAAACCATCTCTACAACAGCAAACAAAAAAACAAAAAACTTTCTGATATTAAATGAGAACAGAAAAATTGTTTCCTACTCTCTCTTTGACTATTATTTTGTAAGCGGGTATGGATGGCGGGTTGAAGTAGACTGCAAGAATGTTGCGCAATTAAGTACTCAGAGCAGCCTCTCGAATCTTACCTTAAATGAAATAATAAATATTATTTATCTAGTTAAAGAAAATGATACTATTATCGCCGTGGATAGCGCCTCTGGTGAAATTATAGGAACGGTCAGCGTTGGACTAGATCCCGCAGCAACAACTGTTAACAGTGCCACGAATCGTATTTATACTGCCAACTCCGGTGATGGAACAATTTCAGTAGTTGAAGGATTTTTACCGCCGCCCACCATCCTCCTCCCCGGCATCCTCGGTTCGTGGACTGGCAATTTTTTCGAGCCGTTCATAAATCCTAATCCCATCGAGCAAAATAAATTATCGCTCACGGAGGAATCTCAATCATGGATATGGAAACAACTGGATGCCTTAGGGTATCTGCCGCATACATGGCAACTTCTCAAGACGTTCTTGCCGGCAACAGGACATCCGTCATACAAATGTCCTTACGATTGGCGGAATAACAATCAATACAATGCGGAGCATTACCTCATCCCCTGCATTGACAAAGCAAAAGCGGAAACGGGCGCGTCTAAAGTCAACATTATCGCGCACAGCATGGGCGGGTTGGTAGCGCGTTCATACATTCAAAACGACACGCTGTATCGAAATGATGTAGCTCGATTAGCTTTCGTCGGCACCCCCAATCATGGCTCTCCCGAGGCATACTACTTTTGGGAAGGAGCAGACCTTACTCACGGCTGGTTTGGTATTCTGGGAACGGTAATGGAAAAAGTTGCCGGCGGCAGGTTGTTTCAAATGGGCGTACATTATGCGCGCATGGGGACTGTGGCGTACGCGCACGGCTTTTTCCCTTCGGTGCAAGAATTATTGCCCACCTTCGACTATCTCAAAGATCAGCTTGGCAATACGCGCGACATTGTAAGTATGCTGTGGCAAAACACGTTGCTTAAAGACATCAATGCCCGCCCCAACATTACAAAACTCACTAATCCGGTACTATCAAAGGTGTTTGCCGGCGAAGGACATTCTACGCTTGAAACAATCAGGGTTTTGTATCCCAACCCTGACAATCTTTCAGGCAACCCGCTCAAACCTTATCCCGACGGCCAACCGATACCGCTCTTTGAAGAAAACAATCTTTCAGGCGATGTCACGGTGCTATCCCAAAAAAGCGCGAAGATAACAGAAGCAAATATTCCTTTTGAAGTAAAAACAAAAACAACAAGGGGGGCCGAAAACTTCTTGGAGCACACGAATTTGCCAAACTCTTTTTTTAATGAGATTCTGACGTTTTTGGGAGGCGCAGCAACAACCACTCCCGCATATACACCTCGTTTTCCTAATGCAATGCTTGCAGTGTCGCTCGCATCTCCCGCTGACTTACTTGTAATTGGTCCCGACGGTAAAAAACTTGGGTTCGACACGCCATCGCAAACAGAAGCATACGAAATTACAAAAGGCATCTATAGCGGGAGAAACGACCTTGAACTTGCGGCTATTATTGACCCGCAACCAGGGAAATACACTGTTTTAATTACCGGTAACGGCACAGGAGAGTTTAACTCCGGAATTTCATACGCTAAAGAAGGGTGCGTTGGAGCCGTCAACCAAGACAACTTCGGCCAGATCGCAACCGGAACGGTCACACTATTCACACTTAACTTACAAGGCGGGTGCGGAGAAAAAGCGGCAACATACACACTTGATGCATCTGTGAATATTGACCCCAACACGCTCAATCTTTCCAGTAAAGGGAACTATGTTACCGCATATATTGAACTTCCACCCCTCTACAAAGTAAACGATATTGATGTTTCGACAGTAAAAATGAATGAACAAATCCCTGCGTTATCAACTCCCATTGCCATAGGCGACTATAATAAAAATGGGGTTGCAGATTTGATGGTGAAGTTCGGGAGGGACGAGGTTCAAAAAATCGTAACTATTGGCAAAAATGAGTTAATTGTATCCGGGAATCTGAGTGATGGGACAATGTTCGCGGGAAAAAGCGTTCTCAATGTTATAAGTAATCCACCTCCGCAAAAATTTCTTTCTTTCTTTGATTTTCTTTTTGTTTTACTCGGCAAATTCGGTCTAGTGAACATCTTTTCGTCTTTCAAATGAATATAAATTGGCGTAATTTATCTTGCCGGTAATTACTCCTACTACGCTCGCCGTTGGCGTGAGTATCGCTTTCTAGGGGGCGCTCGTACGGGACGCAAGGTCGCGATACAGGGACCGCCGCGAGCTTTCACCTTAATCCGGATAATAAAAAATGGTACTACAACATTCTCACATCGAGTGGAGCAAGCGCGATAGCGGTAGAGTAATTAAGGGGTCGCAAAACGGGTTTTCCCTCATTGAAGTCCTGATCTACATCAGCATCTTTTCTGTTATTTCCGCTATTTTTATCGGCGTGTTGTCGCATGCGACGCTCGGATGGACGCGCTCGAAAGTGGAGTCGGAGGTTCAACAAAACCTGCGCTTCGCAATGGAAGACATCGCGCGCACCGCACAACAAGCGACCGCCATATTGTCGCCTTCAGTAGGAAGCTCGGCGACTTCGCTTACTGCGGTCGTCGGAGGACAGAATGTGCAGTATTCGCTTTCGGGAACGACCTTGCAAAAACAGGTTGCCGCAAACCCCGTACAAAACATCACCACTGACAAAGTAAAAGTGACCTATCTTAATTTCAAAACGCTCCAAAACACCTCGCTGTCCAACACCAGCGTGCAGGCGACCTCAACCCAATTTGCCATAACCGTGGAGTATAATTCAGACAACAGCCAATTCCTTTACACCAAACATGCTACATCAACTGCGACGCTTAAAAATAAATAATATCGGACGTACGTCCTATACTATGCACGAAGAGCGGGGAGCAGCGCTTCTTGCCACAACGCTTGCCGTCATTATCATCCTGCTTGCGATGGGACTTTCTATGACCTCGTCGGGCTTGTTTGAGGGTTTTATGTCGCAAGCGCAAAGCGACTCGCGCGAAGCGTTTGCCGCCGCTCAATCGGGCACCAAAGACGCTCAGTTGCGCATCGCGCGCAACAAAAACTTTTCTTCAGCGGGATATTATATTCCCGCGGGATGTACGCAAAATGGCAGCGCGCTCTGCACGAAAGTGATCGTGGAAAAAGACACGGCATCTTCCTGCTCGCAGTCGATCAGCGCGGCCCAAGACTGCGTTATCGCCGCCGGAACGCTCAACAACACAACACGAACGATCGAAGTCATTTTGAATGTCACCGCAACTAATGGTAAAATAACGCAGGTATCGTGGAAGGAAATCTAACATCATGGACTTAGCGCAACTTTTTAATCCAGTTGAAAAGATCGTCGGCATGGAGATCGCGCACGGGCGCGTGTGCGCAGTGCTGCTCGAAAAAGATAAAAAAGGCGTCGTCAACGGCACGAAGAAAGAAGCGGTGATCCCTCCTGGCATCATTGCGGAAGACGGCACCGTGCTCGACAAGCAAAAGCTCGCGGCCGCTCTCAAAACGATCTGGCACTCGGGGAAAGATGTGTTTAAATCAAAATATGTCATCGTTGCACTGCCGTCCTTGAGCGTGTTTTCCGATGTCATCAAATTCCCTAAAGTCAGCGCCGAACAGCTCAAAGAAGCGACGGATCTGTATATAACGACAAAGACGTCGTTTCCCATTGATACGAAAGAAATTTACTACGACTGGCAGCCGCTGAGCGCGCACAATGCATATCATGAAGATGTATTACTGAGCTTCGCCAAGCGTCCATATATCCGCGACTTCGTGGAGGCGTGCGAGGGAGCGGGGCTTGAACCGCTTGCATTTGAAACACCGCAGCCCGCGACCCTCCGCGCGATCACTAACTTCGAAAACAAAGCAGGTCTGCTTATCCGTGTTTCACAAGAATGTGTTGAATTTTCCATTGCGGCTAAAAACGACTTGTTCTTCGCCCGCACCGTACCGCTTCCTTCTTCATACGACTTTGCAACGCTTAAAAACATCTGTGCGACCGAAGCAACGCACGCGCTCAATTACTACGCGACGGAATTTTCATCGGAAGCTCCCGTAACCGCCGCCGTTCTCCTTGCGCATGTCCCGCAAAAAAAGGAACTTGCCGACGCCCTTCATGAAGAGCTCGGCATCGCGGTTGAAGAAGCGCGATTCGCGCACGCCATCCCCATAGGAGATTCATGCGCAGCAGCATTCGGCGCGGCACTGCGCGGACTTATCCGTCGGGAAGAAGATGCGCTCATCAGCCTTCTGCCGATCGGCACCGAGGAGGCATATCGCAAGCGGCGCTTTCTCTCTTACATATCGCTGTGGACGGATATTATCAATACCACCGCTGTTCTTTTTGTCATGCTCTTTGGCGCAACACTGCTGTTTTTAAATATTGTTGGGAAAAGCGCGCTCACACAGAGCTCCCGTCTTAAGGCAACCGCTGTGCAAAACGAACGGGTTGCGGCGCTTGAGCAAGAAGCGGTGCGCTTCAATGCTGCTGTCGGCGCCGTCGCACAGGCACATGATTCGATCGTTGCGTTTTCTCCGCTCCTGAAAAAAGTTCTTCCGTCGCTCCGCTATGACGGCATCGTCGTGAAATCGATCACCGTCGCTCCATCGGGAATCGATCTTCGTGTTTCCCTTGTCGCCGCGACGCGCGACAGCGCGATCGCTTTCCGGAAATCGCTTGAAAGCAATTCGTTGTACGCAAACATCTCCGTTCCTCCGCTGGGCGCAATGCAACGGCTCAGTATCCCGCTTGATATTTCACTCTCACTCGCACAATAAAACCTATGACCGCAAAAGAATATACATTAAACATAGGGAAACGAACCGTCATCCTTGCATTACGCACATCAGCCATTTCTGTTGTAAGCTTGCTTGCGCTGTTTTTTCTTGCACGAAGCATTGCAAACTCCACAGAAAACATCGTTGCCGCCCGCAATGAATTTGCCGCGCTTACCGCGCAATACGGCACGCTTGACCGGTCAGAGCAAGATCATGAAATGCTGAAAGGCGTTACGGAAAAACTTGAAGCAATAACCCCCACCATCGACACCGTCCCCGCGGTTGAAGATTTTCTTATGAGTGCGGCGGCAAAAACAAACGTGCTGCTTTCGGTTGCGTTTGCCTCGTTCCCGAATCAAAACACAACCGAGGCGCTTGAAGAGCTCGGCATTACTTTTCGCATTGAGGGAGGAGAGCAATCGATTCTTTCTTTTTTAACCATGATCGAAAATGCTCCGTATCTTGTCGCGATACGAGGCGTGTCACTAACCTTCACGGATACGGGGGGAACTCTTGTCGCGCACGCAACGGGCGCCGTGTATTTGAAAAAACAAGACCAATGATCAACCTTCCTTCTTTCATCGAAAAAATAAAACGTACGGACTGGGGCTCCAAAATAAAAAAGAACCGATACACCTTCGCATCGGTGGTGATCGGCGCGGCGTATCTCTATGTGTCGTTCCTCGCCTTTTCTTTTATCGTCACCAGCACGCGGCGCGCATTTGCCATAAACGAGCACGCGGCGCAAAGCCGCATCGTCACATTCGACATCCCCTCGTATGAGAAAATAAAATACCGTCTTGCCCCTTAGGGTCTGTTTTTGTCGTGGAATTTTTTGTGGATCTCTTTGAGCTTGCTGTCGGTGTAATGCGTATAGATTTGCGTCGTGGTGATGCTTGCGTGGCCGAGCATCGCCTGCACCGAACGGATATCCGCGCCGCTTTGCAAAAGATCGGTCGCGAAGAAATGCCGCAGCTGATGTGGCGTTACTTTTTTTACCACGCCCGCTTTCACGGCGTATTTTTTTATCATCCGCTGAACGGAACGGGGAGTAAGGCGCAAGTCGGCGCGCGCATTTTGCTTGATATCATGCCGCACGAACAATGCATCGTCGATATCTTCGCGCGCATCATCGTACGCTTTGAGCGCATTCTTTGCGCGGTCGGATAAAAACACGACGCGTAGCTTTCCACCCTTCCCGAGCACCGCAAATTCTCCGGTGGCAAGGTTGATGTTTTTGCGGTTGAGCGAGCACAGCTCCGACACGCGCAACCCGGTTGAAAATAACGTCTCGAGCATCGCGCGGTCGCGCAATGCAGTGATATTGTTTCCTTCGGGCGCCGCGAGCAAGCGTTCCATTTCGGCTTGCTCGAGAAAATCGAGCTCGCGCTCTCGTAATTTCCCCAGCTCTATCTTTTCGGGAGCTAATGTCTTTACGTCGCGCTTTTGCAAGTATTTCAAAAACGAGCGCAGAGCTATCAGATAATACATCTGCGTGTTCGCTTTCAACCGCGTGCCGTCGTTTCCTTCTTTGCGATGCAAGTGCAACCGATAGCTCCGCACAAGCTCGGGCGTAATTTCTGCCGGATCTTTTATGTTAGCGAATGCGGTGAAATGCACAAGATACCGCCGATAGTTTTCAAGCGTTTTGGGAGACCGGTTTTTCTCTATTTCAAGATATTCAAGAAAATCATCTATATATTTTTGCATGATGGTAGTATACCCTTCATTGCATAGGAATAATAATTTGACAAATGGTTTTTCATATGCTCAGACCGGCAACGCTTGCGCTCATAAACGATTTATGATATATTGCATTTTGTCACTATGATTCCTACAAAAGAGAAGCAAAAACTCATCAAAGACGTGCAGGTGCACGAAACCGACACTGGATCTCCCGAGGTCCAGGTTTCTTTGCTTTCCGAAGAGATTACGCGGCTGACCGGCCACCTCAAGACGCATCAAAAAGATAATCATTCACGGCGCGGGCTGTTGAAAATGGTGTCAAAACGAAAATCGCTCCTCGATTATCTCAATCACACCGATAAAAAGCGGTATAACGGAATCGTGAAGAAGCTCGGATTGCGCAAATAATGCCAGTCATCAAACAAAAAAACCAGCGCGTTGGCATCTTTATTGATGTCCAAAACCTCTATCACTCGGCAAAGAACCTCTATCATGCCCGGGTGAATTTTCGCGAAGTGATCAAAAGCGCGCTCGCACAGCGACAACTTGTGCGGGCGATTGCATATGTTATCAGTACTGAAGCGGGGGAGGAGAAAGGGTTTTTTGAAGCACTTGCGAAGCTCGGCATCGAAACACGGGAAAAAGAATTGCAAACATTCTACGGCGGCGCCAAAAAAGGTGATTGGGATGTTGGTATTACCGTTGATGCATTGCGCATTGCACCCTCGGTGGACGCCGTCGTTATTTGTTCAGGGGACGGCGATTTTCTGCCGCTTATTGAACAACTCAAAAGCATGGGCAAGCAAGCGGAGGTGGTGGCGTTTTCAAAGACCGCTTCCGCAAAACTTCGCGAAGGAGCGGATGATTTCGTCGATCTGTGCGCAGACCAGGCCAAATACCTTTTCCGGAAATAAGATCGGCTTTTTGCGCGCAATCCATAACCCCCCTCTCCATTTTTTCTTTAATCCCCTCACGCCCTTTTCTATAAACAATAATGAAGGGCTGCGCTTCCGTTAAGATAAAAGAAAAAATGGAGAGGGGGGTTATGGAGAGAGACCTATTTATAACTGGCAAAAATTAAAAAATAAGTAACATCGCGGCGAGAGCAGAAGCCCAAATACAAAACCACAGCGTGAAGAGCGTTTTACTTTGTGGCTTTGGATTTCGGGATTCGATCTCTCTGCGGAAAAAACAATGGAAATGAAAGAATTTTCCCTCGCGCTCGGCGATAAAACCATCGTGGTGCGCAAAAACTCGCTTGCGGGACAGGCAAACGGATCGGTATTCGTCTCATGCGGCGACACCGTGGTGCTCGCTACTGCGGTCATCAGCAAGAACGCAAAAGAAAATATTGACTATTTCCCGCTCTCCGTTGAATACGAGGAACGGTTTTACGCGGCAGGAAGGATCCCCGGTTCGCGATTTATCAAGCGAGAAACTCGCGCATCGCAAGAAGCGATCCTCACGGGCCGCCTTATCGACCGCACGCTTCGCCCGCTGTTTGATTCTTCGGTCCGCAATGAAGTGCAGGTTATCATCACCGTGCTTTCGATCGACCATGAAAACGACCCTGATGTGATCTCTATGATTGCGGCTTCAACGGCGCTTGCTACCTCAAATATCCCGTGGGCAGGCCCTATCGGCGCGACGCGCGTCGGGCGCGTGGACGGCGCGCTTGTTTTGAATCCGACCTATGCGGAGCGGGAAAAGTCCGCTATGGACATTGTCGTTGCCGGTATTCACGGCAGAGTGAACATGCTCGAGGGAGACGCCGCGGAACTTGCGGAAGCAACGGTCGTTGAAGCGATCACGCTCGCGCAGTCGTACGTCGAAAAGCTCATCGTATTCCAAAATGACATCGTGAAAGCGATCGGCGCGCAGAAGATTGCGGTTCCCGCAAAAGAAACAGATGCGGCCTTTGTCGCGTTCGTTGAATCAATCGTCCGCGCGGAACTTGAAGAAATATTATACCAACCGCACAAGCAAAAAAGATTAGACGCGCTCAATACGCTCAAAGATGCGCTCGCACAACAGATCGCAGTCCGCTACCCTGACGACGCAAAGAAAGGAAAAGAAGCGATGAATTTATTTGAAGAACTCATCAATACGATCGTCCACGACAACATCATTCATAAAGAGAAACGGCCGGACGGACGAAAACCGGATGAATTGCGCTCGCTTGCAAGCTATGTTTCGTTTTTACCCCGTACGCACGGCTCCGGCATTTTTGTCCGCGGAGAAACGCAGGTGCTTTCGGTGCTCACGCTCGGCGCTCCCGGCGACCAGCAGGTCATTGATACGATGGAAACAAAAGATGGCATGAAGCGCTTTATGCACCATTATAATTTTCCGCCGTATTCCGTCGGAGAAACAAAGCCGTTACGCGGGCCGTCACGGCGCGATATCGGCCACGGCGCGCTTGCCGAGCGCGCGCTTGTCCGTCTTATTCCTCCGCAGATAGAGTTTCCTTACACTATTCGCTTGGTATCCGAGACGCTGTCGTCCAACGGCTCATCTTCCATGGCATCGGTGTGCGCCTCGACGCTCGCGCTCATGGACGGCGGGGTGCCGATTACCGCAATGGCGGCAGGAATCGCCATGGGGCTGATGTCCGACGAAAAAGGAAACTACAAAGTACTCACCGACATTCAGGGGCCGGAAGACCATCACGGCGATATGGACCTGAAAGTAGCGGGGACGGAAAACGGCATCACCGCGCTGCAAATGGATGTGAAAGTTGACGGCGTTACCGTTAAAATTCTGAGCGAAACGTTTGCGCAGGCGAAAAAAGCGCGTCTTGAAATATTATCCGTGATGAAAACCGCGCTTCCCGCTCCGCGCCACGAGCTTTCCCAGTATGCGCCGCGCATCATCACGCTCCAGATCAACCCCGATAAAATCAGAGACGTCATCGGCCCCGGCGGCAAGGTGATCAATGAGATCATTGATTCAACCGGCGTATCCATCGATATTGAAGACGATGGCTCGGTGTTTATTACCTCGGTCAACCAAGAGTCGGCACAAAAAGCGGTTGAATGGGTGAAAAACCTCACGCGAGAAGCGAATGTTGGCGAGATATTCCAAGGGAAAGTGACGCGTATTATGGCATTCGGCGCATTCGTGGAGATCTTTCCCGGCACCGAAGGGCTTGTACACGTGTCCCAGCTCTCCGACAAATACGTAGGACATCCTGACGAGGTGGTGAAGATCGGCGACATTATCCCCGTGAAACTCGTCGAAATAGACTCCCAAGGGAGAATGAATCTCTCTCATAAGGCGCTGATACAGGCAGAACAGCGCAAAGAACAATAACTGGCATCGTGCGGACGTGAAAAAGCCCCGGAATGTTATCTGGGGCCTTTTTCTTTTTCTCTGCTTACTTTTTTTGTATGCAGAGAGGACATGTGCCAGCGCAAGCGCAGGCAGTGCAACTAATTCTGCATGTTCCCTTCATAATACACCTCCATGGTGCTGAATCTTTTTGCCAATCATAGGCAAAAGAATGTTTATATAGAAGAAAGGAATGCTTTTATCAAGTATACTCCTTCTATCGGCAAAACACTCGGAAAGTTATCCACCGCTTGTGATTCAGGCGAACCCATAGGGTATTGACATTTCTTTTGGACCTGATATACTTCTTGTATTGAGACATTAAGTTTCAATACAGCAAGGTTCGTAGCGACCTATAGCTACAAAATTCCCGAGTCGGAAATATCGACTCGTTTACATAAGGCCTTTAAAGATATTTCTTTAAAGGCCTTTCCATTTTGCAAACGCTTTATTTTATAAAACGCCCTATATATTGACTTTTAACATCAATAATCGTTATTATTTATCTATGTGGGGGCTTACCAGCCCAAAAAAGGGCAGGGGAAACACAATCTCCTCCCCGGAAAGGCAAACGCCTCTCCACCACGTTGGTCCCTTAGTGGTAACTCCACTAAGGGACCTCATTCTTTATAAAGTTATCCACAGGGTATGCCTTTGCCCATGCTTCGCGGAGTGGTATACTACTGTCAACGAGAGATTGAGATCACTTATCAATATCGATCAAAAATGTCTCGTAGCACCTTAAAAACAAAGAACTGGTTCCTTTCTGAACCAGACAACTATATAGACCCTGAATTCTCTAAATTTTTTCAACACAAAACAAACAGAGCTTTCAGGGTCTTTTTTTATTATGTGAAAAGCGGTATTATAAAGGTAGATTTAATATATGAATCAAGACAATAAAACAATGGGAGGGGATTCACCGGCAAACGGCGTGCCGGGAGAATTACCAGTAGTCGGTGAAAAGAAATTTTTTACGCACACGATGCAAGAAGACGTTGCGCGGGCGAAAATGGATCCCGCGTCTTTTATAAAAGAAATAGCGGCTAAAAAGCCGTTTTCAGAATACATCCCCCCTGTGTCCACCCCCAAAGAACCGGCAGGCACTGATAAATTCAGGGAATCCATTGAGAACATTCCCGGGCGCGATCAGCCGGTCTCTCTTCCGGATGAAAACCCCTTAGGACAAGACGATCAGCCGTTTCAGATACGCGTTCCTCAAAAACGCAGCTCAACAAACGCCACCACGCTCATCCTGATGATGGTATTACTTGTACTTGTTGCCGGCGGCGGAGCGGCATATTGGTGGTTTTTCATGAGAACCCCTGTGGAACAGGTCGTGGTAAAAATACCTGAACAAAAAGTCATTCCTGCGCCGCAACCCGCGCCGGTCATTCCAGTTCAACCCGAGCCGGAGCCTGAGCCGCAACCCGAACCTGAGCCGGAACCTATTGCCACCACCACTGCGCCGATAATTCCTCCTGCACCGATCGCGACAACAACCGCGCCGGTAATAACTCCTCCTGCGCAAATCATCGAGCCCGCAACACCAGAAGCAGTCATCACTCTTGACCGCCTCGTTACGATAGAGCTCGCAAAGCTTGAGAAAGCACTCCTGCTTGAAAAGATTGCCGGGGAGAACGCAAAAATAAAAGAAGGAAAGGCGACCATTCGTTATGTGATAAAGCTTGTCACGGGAACGGAAAAAAGATTTCTTACCGGCGACGAGACGGCAAAGCTTTTGGGGCTTTCGGTCCCCGCAGACCTTGTAAAGCTTATGAGCGCATCTGAGCTTATCAGCTACAAAAGCGGTACGTCGTTCCGTTACGGGCTTGCCGGCGCGATCCAAAATAAAACAAGCGTGCAAACCGCGGCGCTTGCTTGGGAAAAAACAATGCTGAACGATCTCGCTCCGCTCTATATCGAAAAAACATACCAAACACCGGACCCTATCGTGTTCTCAGAAAATACCTACTCTGATTTCTTCAAACGGTTCATCAATATGCCTCAGCCGGACGTGTCGCTTGATTGGGCCGCGTCATCGCGCTATTTCGTAATCGCAACCTCAAAAGAAATGATCTACGCGATACTTGATAAAGCGCGCCAGCCCGGTAAATAAGCCTTAACGCCTCCTATGGGCGACATTCGCAGCTCAATACTTTCACTCCTCGCGCTGGCACAAGCGGAATCGCTGCCAGCGCTTTCGTTTGCCGATATCTGCGCGCTTCTTCCTTCATCGGCACACGAGGTCGCAGCTCTTCTTATGCAGCTTGAAAAAGACGGGCTTATTTTTTCGCGCAACGGCTGGTATGCGCTTGCCGGAACGCCGGATACGGATGAAATAAAAAAGCTCGGCGTTCTCTCGAGCCGCAAGATCATGCGCAACCGCGCTTTCTTTTTTCTCATGCAGGCGATCCCTTTTGTAGAAGCATCGGCGATTACCGGCTCGGTATCCATGAAAAATGCGCACGAAAAAAGCGACATTGATATTCTGTGCGTGGTCACGCAAGGAAGACTATGGACTTCTCGGATGCTCTTGCTTTTTCTTGCGGAGCTTTTCGGCAAGCGGCGCGAGCGGGGATATAGCATGGATAAGCTTTGTTTTAATTGCTTTATCACAAAAAACGCCTCATTCCCTTTGCACAATATCGCTTCCGCTCATATGCTTGCGCGGGCGCTGCCGCTTTTTGGGACCGAAGCGCTTGATTTGTTTTTTACTGAAAACGCGTGGATGCATGAATATATTTCGCGCCCTTCTCTCACGCCGCTTGTTCCTTTTTCGCGCCCGCTTCGCGCGATCTCCGAGGGGATCGAATGGATCCTTTCGGGAAGTATTGGCGACTTCTTCGAACGCATACTCGCGCAATGGCAAATACGCCGACTGCGAAATAAAGTGAAAAATGGAACCGATACTTCCGGGCTTGTGCTTCAAGACGATGTCGTGACACTCTATTACCCCGACAGTAAAAATAAAGCGGTTATGGCGCGCTATACCGATATACTCGCAAAAATTGATTTTTGAGCGTACCGGCGATATACTACGTGATATGAATCCATCTGCCGAACAATTCAAAGAACAGCTGCTCAAAGAAAAAGAACAGCTTGAACGCGACCTGAGCGAGTCCGCGACAAAAAGTGACGGCCACTGGGAAACAAAGCGCACCCAATTTGACGAAGCGGGGCGATTTGAGGAAGAAGAACGCGCCGATGAAGTGGAGGAATACGAAAACGAGGCCGCCGTCGACCGCCAGCTTGAAACGCGCTTAGAAGATATCACTGCGGCGCTTCATAAGATAGATGCCGGAACCTATGGCATCTGCGAACGCTGCAAAAAAGAGATCGGGGAAGCGCGTCTTACCGCAAACCCCGCGGCACGCACGCATATTAACTGTTAACAAACAACTAATAACTTATAACTTCTTCATATGAATGCGACCGTCTTTAGTTGTAAGTTATACGTTATAAGTTTAAATCATGCCTTCTAAAGTATTCTCCGCGACGCTCTCCGGGATCAATGCGAACATCATTACCGTGGAGACCGACATTTCGCACGGTCTTCACTGCTTTACCATCGTCGGCCTCCCGGATAAATCCGTAGGGGAGTCAAAGGACCGCGTGAATGCCGCGCTGAAAAATTCCGGATTTCAATATCCGAAAAAGACCAATCAAAAGATCGTCGTTAATCTCGCGCCCGCCGATATCAAAAAAGAGGGATCGTCGTATGACCTTCCTATAGCGCTCTCCTACCTTGCCGCATCCGATCAACTTTCCTTTGATCCTGGAAAAAAACTTTTTATCGGGGAGCTCGCGCTTGATGGAGGCGTACGCCCGATCCACGGCACTCTTGCCATCGTCGCGCAGGCAAAAAAAGACGGATTTTCTGTTGTTATTCTGCCGGCGCACAACGCGCAAGAAGCGCGCCTGATCTCAGGCATCACGCTCGTGCCAGTCGCCACCATTGCAGAGTGTGCCGACT
>ERZ1292625.1938-Hain-H41-01um-R1-1938-length-21269-cov-39_pt2 | contig 18118 bp, 27 predicted proteins | sample MGYA00564400_ERZ1292625 | MGnify/ENA primary metagenome ERZ1292625 (study PRJEB36523, sample SAMEA6512639) | groundwater metagenome | collected 2019-01-08 | study: AquaDiva: Metagenomics assemblies of 32 groundwater samples
TGTGTCAAAATCGGAATCGGTTACATTAACAGTTGGCATATTTAACTTTTTCACTATACCTTTACACGAAAACTAAAGTCAATACGCACTTGACAATACGTACGCTAAGACGTACGATATTACTATCATGAATCAACTAACAACCCTAACTGCCAGTGAGGCCAGAGAAAATCTTTACACGCTTATAAAAACCGTTTCCAACGGTCTTCGTTCCTATGAAATCAATTTAAGGGGAGCCAATCCCGTTGTTCTTATAAGTAAAAGTGAAATTGAATCATGGCTTGAAACCCTCAATGTACTATCCTCCCCCGAAGAGGTGGAGGCAATTAAGGCAGGAAAAAAAGAAAAAAGACTTATATCTCACAGCGATATTCTCAAAAGACTTGACCTCTCTTGAAAGATGGAAATCTTTTACAAACCTGCCGTTTTTAAGCAACTAAAGAAAATTCCCAAAGTAGAGCTTAAAAAAATCTTCAGGAAACTTGAGCTCTTAAAAAATGATCCTTACGCAGGCAAACCCCTAAAGGGAGAGTTAAAGAATTTGTATTCAATTAAACCCTGGCCGTACAGGATTATCTATGAAATGGATTCCAAAAGAATAGTTATTTACTCCATAGCACATAGGCAGGGGTCATATAAATAAAAATTACTTACCAAGAAGAAAAAGCATAATAGCTTTTTGAACATGAAGTCTGTTTTCCGCTTCGTCAAAAACCACGGACTGGGGCCCGTCTATGACCTCATCGGTTACCTCATATCCTCTATAAGCAGGCAGACAATGCATAAATATTGCATCTGGTTTTGCAAGCTTCATTAACTTTCTGTTTATTTGGTATGGAGGAAAAACTTTGAGTCTTATCTTCTTCTCACTTTCTTCTCCCATCGAAACCCAGGTATCGGTAACAACTATATCTGCATCTTTTACAGCTTTTTTGGGGTCAATAGTTTCCTTGCCCATTTTTAATCCGTAGCCATGAGGTGCTGCACAGATAAAATCAATTCCAAGTTTAGCGCAAAGGAAATACAAAGAGCGGGTAACATTATTGTTGCCGTCTCCGACAAAGGCAAGTTTAAGTCCTTTGAGTTTCTTTTTCTTTTCGAGAACTGTCAAAATATCGGCCATTGCCTGGCACGGGTGTTCCAAATCCGAAAGGCCGTTTACAACAGGCACTTTTGTATCATTAGAAAGATCAATTAGTTTTTTATGTTCAAATACCCTGGCCATAATAATATCGACCATCCTTTCTAAATTCTTAGCGATATCTCCCGGAGTTTCCCTTGCTCCCATTTGAATATCATTAGGTCCTAAGTAAATTGCGTGTCCCCCGAGCTGAGTCATTCCTGCTTCAAAACTAACTCTGGTTCGAAGCGACGGCTTTTCAAATATCATGGCCAGCGTTTTATCTTTTAGGGCTTTATTATATTTTTGAGGATTTTTCTTTAGCTTGATAGCAAGATCAAAAATCCTCTTAATTTCAGAGGTTGTTAAATCGTTTATTGAAATAAAATGCCTGACCTTCTTCATAGTTTGTACAATTTTACGGGGCAAAGGCACCTTTTTCAATATATTGTTTCATTAAAGATTGATATGGAACATTTATAGCGTTTGCCTTCTCTTTTACTCTGTCAGTAATATATTCCGGAATCCGGAGCGATATGGGACGAGTTGTTGGTTTTAAATTTGGAAAGCTGACCCTTACGGCATCACTAGGCTCATAATAATCAGCCAAATTAATTTTTGACCAAAAATTCCTCTCTTCGTCTTCGTTTTTAAATTTAGGTAATTTAAGTTGCTTTTTCATAATTACAATTATACCCGACCCGACTCCGATTTGACAAAGAAGAAGAAGTAAACTGAATACACGATGTGGAGCTGTGACGGAAGTAACTAAATTTTAACTTTTTTAAGCCTCAGTGAGTTTAGCACTACGGATATGGAGCTTGCCGCCATGGCAAAAGCTGCCAGGGCAGGATTGAGAAGCCAGCCTGTGAAAGGATATAGAATTCCTGCTGCAACCGGAATTAGGATAACATTATAGCCAAATGCCCAGATAAGATTTTGTTTTATTACCCTCAGGGTTATTTTGCTTAAATTAATTGCCGTTAAAACGCTTCCAATATCTTTATTCAAAAGTGTAATTCCTGCTGACTCAATTGCTACGTCTGTTCCTGTACCCATGGCAATTCCTACATCGGATGCTGCAAGGGCAGGAGCATCATTTATGCCGTCACCGGCAAAAGCAACCACATTCCCCTTTTCTTTAAACTCTTTCACTTTGGCCGCTTTTTGATCCGGCAAAACTTGCGCCAAAATATTTTTTATCCCGGCCTGCCTTGCAATTGCCTTAGCTGTTCGCTCGTTATCGCCAGTTACCATCCAAGACTCGATCCCTTCTTCCCCAAGCTTCTCTACAACGTTTTTAACCCCCTCCTTGAGCATGTCTGCTACAGCAACATACCCAAGAATTTTTTCACCTGATTCAAGAAGCATAACCGTCTTTCCTTCACTTTCTAACCTTTTAACAATTTCATTCTTTTCCCCACGGTTTCCAAAAAAGTACTTTTTACCGTTGACCATTCCCCCTATTCCCAAGCCCGGATAAGCTTTAAAACCTGTAACTTTTGATAGTTTAATCCTCTTTTTTTGGACGTGGTCTAAAATTGCCTCCGCCAAAGTATGTTCAGACCCCTGTTCCAAAGAACCCACAATTTCCAAGATTTTATTGTCAGATACGTCAGTTACTGTAGGCTTACCAATGGTCAATGTTCCGGTCTTATCAAAGATAATTGTTTTGATTTTATGCGCAGTTTCTAAGGCCTCTGCGTCTTTGATCAATATTCCTTTTTCCGCTCCCTTACCTGTTCCTACCATAATTGCCGTGGGAGTTGCCAGTCCCATTGCACATGGGCAGGCAATTATCAAAACCGCAATCATGTTAATAAACGCATTGGCGGGTAAACCAAAGTCAAACCAAACAATAAATGTAAGAGCGGAAAGCATTAAAACAACTGGAACAAAATACGAGGAAACAAGATCGGCAAGCCTTTGAATTGGGGCACGGGAACTTTGGGCGGCAGCAACCATTTCCACAATTCGTGCAAGCATTGTGTCCTGACCAACCTTTGTTGCCCGAAAAATGAAACTTCCATTTTTGTTTAAAGTTGCTCCAATCACCATATCCCCCTTGAATTTCCCAACTGGCATTGACTCTCCAGTCACCATTGATTCATCAACCGCAGATTCCCCCTCCACAATTTCCCCGTCTACCGGAATTTTCTCTCCCGGACGCACTCGAATAAGATCTCCAACCCTAACTTCGTCAATGGGCACATCAATCTCTTCGCCTTTCCTTATTACCCTTGCGGTTTTGGCTTGAAGCCCCAGAAGCTTTTTTATAGCATCTGATGTATGAGCTTTGGCTTTGGCCTCCAAGAATCTTCCCAGAAGAATAAGGGTAATAATAACCGCAGCCGTGTCAAAATAAGTCCCTCTAGTAATCCCTAAGACAGATAGTATTGAATAGCCATATGCAGCGGTAGTCCCAATTGCAATTAAAGTATCCATGCTGGCTGCCCTATTTTTAAGCCCTGACCATGTTGCTTGGTAAAACTGCTTCCCCGCCCAAAATTGAACCGGGGCGGAAAGTAAAAAAAGAAGGAAGGGATTTGAGAAAAATCCGGGAATAAAAAAGAACCATTCAGGAAAACTGCCGATAAATACAAAAAAACTTAAAATGGACGAAATGATTACCTTAACTTTCAAATTCTGCAGTTCTTTCTTTTTTTCTTCCTCAATATTGGTTCCAATTCTGTATCCTACATCTTTAACCGCCTTTGCAAGATCATCATCTCTAACATGATTTTCAACTTCGACAGTTGCAATCTCACTTGCATAATTGACATTTGAAGAAATTACTCCTGAAGTTTTGTTAAGCTTCTTTTCTATTAATTTGGCACAAGAAGCACAGTGCATACCGACAATCGGAAGTGATTTCTTAGTTGTTTGCATTATTCAACTATAATCTTTCCCCAAAACATATTCATCCCGCAGTGGAAGAAAAACTCACCCACCTTGTTTGGAGTTATTTCTATTTCAACTTTCTGATTTAAAGGCAAATATTTACTGATCTTAAAATCTGGCAAAATAAATTCCTCTAAACAAGAATTAGTGTCTTTTCTTAAAAGCGAAATGGTAATCTTTTGACCTTTTTTAATTTTTATAACCGAAGGCTTATATCCCCCATCAACCAAAATGTCCACTTTTTCTTCTTTCACCATGGCAACCTTCTCACGCTTGCCAAAAAAGAACCAATAAATTAAACCTGCAAGGCCTATTCCCCCAAGTGTTACTAATAATTTATCTGGCGTCATATATGTTTAAGAAATTTTATTAAGCGCCTCTTTTATTTCCAAATTATTAACCCGCATATTGGGATCATCAAATATGTTACGGATAACTCCATCCTTACCCAAAACTATATATGTATGACCAGGAAATTCCCCCCTGTGCATCGAGGATGCTATTGTCAAAACCCCGTAGGTCTGGGAAACCTTTTTATCCGTATCTAAAAGTACCACGGCAATAAATAAAACCATCAAAAAGTTAAATTTTGCTTTCATTTCCATAATTATACTACCCGACTCTTTCTTCCTAAAGTAATTAGAAACTTTGCTTCTATAATTCTCATAAATTGGACCAAACTTCTTAAGCATTTCCCGTTCTTCGCTTCTGGCAAGAAAGATATAGCGGACAACAAGAACTGGAGCCATAATAAGAGTAATAAGCGTGGGCCACTGGAGTAAAAAACCAATAATAACAAGGATAAAGGCCAAATACTGCGGGTGACGAATGTATCGATAAGCGCCGGCTGTCGCCAATATCCCTTTTCTCGACGATTTGTAAAGTGTGTTCCATGCACTGCTTAAAAGAACAAGGCCGCCGACAATTAAAACATTACTGAGAATATGAATAAAGCTAAAATGCGGATCGCCTTTTATGCCTAAGATTGTATTTAATATATGTCCGCTTTGATGAGAAAAATCAAGGCCTGGGAATTTGTTGCCGAAAAATGAGGTTAAAAGATAAATAGTAAGAGGAAAACCGTACATCTCGGCAAATAAGGCCGTAATGAAGGCACCGAAAATCCCATAGGTCTTCCAATCTGTTTTTGTTCTTGGTCTAAAAGCGGCTTTGACAAAATACAAAAAGACAACAACGCTAATTATAACCAACAGCAAATTTCCATATCCGTAATCCATTTATTTCATTTGCCTTTACCAAGCTTGTTATATAACCCGGCAAAAAGATACCCCACAAGCCATGCTCCTATAACTGCGCTAATAAGTCCAAGAACAAAATTCCCTCTCGCCGCTCCGGTCCAAAGGTTTTCAAAATTAATTCCATGAAACCAGCTCTGCATGACGAGCTTTGATAAACCCGGTAGTATTGCTACAAAGGCAGCACAGACAAGATAGACTACTCCAACCGATATCGCTGACGCATTTGCCCAGGCAGTTTCTTTTAACTTCATTTTCTTCACCCCCTTTAACCATTATATGGCATCAAGCTCCGCAACTTCCTCCACCGGAAGTAGCTGGAGCGGGACCCACTTCTTTGGCAATATTTGCAGCTCCTTGGCCTGAAGAGTAATCAGAACCTAAGATAAGTTTCGCATCAACTTTATCCCATCTGGTCCCCTTTCTTTCAAAGTAAGTTGCAATATTCATATAAACTGAAGGGAACCAAAAGGAATTTAACTTCAAAACGTTCTTGTATATTTCGTCATCGCTAAGGTTCTTGGCAACCATCATTTCAATTGCCGCGAGAGCCGCCATGCCGTGATTGCAGTCAGGAAACCAGGTGGAATTGCCGCAGCAGGGCCTAAAAACATTCTTGGCAATTTCTGCAACTCTCCCCTGCTGTTCATCTGTCAGATTAAAAAGTTCGTATTTGCCAAGGTAGTTAACCGCTTTCCCTTTTGCCAAAGTCCAGCCCCCGGTTGAGGCAAAATTGCCTATATCCTTCTTATAATCCGTACCCATCGGACCTTTTGTATAGGCGTCACTCTTTTGGGCAAGACCTACGGCCCAAAGAAGGTCAACTACAAACTGGCTGTTATCTGCATTAATGGCAACCGGGATATCCCCTCCTTCTGCCAAAATCTTTTCCTCATCACTATTTAAATTAACTGCGCTCGCAAACTTATCTTTATCAATAACCCCCAAAGAAATTAACTTTGGCCCCAAATCTCCCCAGGATATTGGAAGTGTAAAGCCGCCCTCTGGTAAAACCTTACTCTTATCAGCCAAGACCTCAGCTTTCCCTGCTCCCTTAGTCGGGTTTTTCAATTCACTAACTCTTGCATAACCAACTCCAAAGATAAACGCTACGGAGACAAGTATGATTGCCAAACAGGTTTTAATTATTTTGTTGTTTTTAATATTTTTTATCATCATATGTCATATATTCATAGATAATAACCTATTAGGTAATAATCAAGAAAGGAAAGTAAAAAGATACTTCCAAGTCCCACGATTATCCTCTGGTATGGAAAAAGCGTTTTCCCTTTTATACGAATAATAAAATTGTTAATTTCATCAACTAAATAAAAAGTGGTGCCTCCGGCTATAATTCCAAAAGTAAGCTTATCCAGACCGAACATTCTTCCCATCCTCAAAACCAGATTAAACTTATAGAAAGACCAGACAGTTGATACAAAAACCAAAACATAGATTAAAGGCTTTAACCAGAATAAGTTAGTTTTTTTAATCTTCCTTACCAAGGATGAGTATATCCAAAACGACATTGCTCCGAGAAAAGCTCCCATCCATAAACCGGTTATTGAATCATCAACCCCTACCCATCTTGAAAGCGTCAGTCCCACCCCTGCTCCGGCAACACATAAGGGGCAATGGGCTTCCACCAAAGGTGGAACTAATAACGAAAAACTAATAACTAATAACAGAAAAAAGGAAAACAAAAACACAAAAAGCTTCTTCATTTCAGAACTACCTCCCCTGAAAATTTAACCTCCTTTTGCCCGACGGGATCAAGGAACGTCAAATAGGCCGACCGATTAATTGGCCCAACTCCTTGAATTCCATGCGCAGCAGGATCAAATTTAACTATAACTTTGGCAGTTGATTTTGCCGGTATATCAAAATTGATAATCGGATTTTTGACACCACCTTCCATTGTATACAATCTTGTTCTTTTGTCTCCAGCCACTACCTGAGCTTTGGTGCACATACAGGAGGTAACAATCTTTTTTAACCTTAAGGTGTTTTCGGAGTTATTTTTAATTTCATATTCCCTAGTAACAATACCATTTTTCATTAAGACTCTACCTATATCGTAATTATCCGGAGAAACTTGCACATCGGCCGCTTCAACTTTAGGTAAAGACAAGTCCTGGGCAGAATTATCGCCTTTGCTCACAAGGTAAAAGCCTCCGGCAAATATAGCCAATGTCGCAAAAACTACAATAATTACTTTCTTTCTCATATTTATGATTTTTTAAAAAGTTCAATAATTTCTCCAACCATCTTTTCCGACTCTTCTCCATGTATATCTTTAAGAACGCAGGTATGAAGGTGTCCATGAAGAACAATTTCATCTACCTTTTTCAAAGCTGCCTGTACGGCTCTATTTTGGTGGATGACATCGGGACAATAAGAATCCTCTTCAAGCATTCTCTTTACTTTCTGCAAGTGGCCCTGAACAATCGAGATCCTTTTTAAAGCGTCCTTCTTAAAATCGTGGTTCACTGGAATATGCTACCCCCCTGGGGGGGGTGTGTCAAGTATCATTTACCTATCGACTTTACGAGAAAATACTTGTTAAAATAACACATTACAAAATATGCTTAGCAATATCTGGCTCCCTTTTATTACGGGGCTGACAACCGGTGGGCTTTCCTGTTTTGTAGTACAAGGAGGACTTTTAACTTCAGCACTTGCTTCTGAAGGCACGGGAGACAAAAAATATATCAAGGAAAAAAGTATCTTGATGTTTCTTTTGGCTAAACTAATCGCCTACTCTCTACTGGGATTTGTCTTGGGATTTTTAGGTTCGGCCATTAAAATTACTCCGAGGTTCCAAGGGTACCTGGAAATATTTGTCGGGCTTTACATGCTGGCCACAGCCGCAAGGCTTTTAAACATCCATCCGATCTTTAGATATTTTGTTATCCAACCGCCAAAGGCTTTTTTAAGACTTCTCAGAAATAAGTCTCAGGCTCAATCATTTTTTACCCCGGCTCTCTTGGGTTTTCTTACTATACTTATCCCCTGCGGGGTAACTCAAGCAATGATGCTTCTCGCAATTGCCGGTGGAAACGCGATATTGGGAACTTCCATAATGTTTTTCTTCGTCTTGGGAACCTCCCCTGTTTTTTTCCTGATAGGGCTTGCCGCAGTTAGCCTTCTAAAAAACAGAATGTTTTCCATAATTGCAGCGGTCTTTATTGCGATAATGGGAATATTGGCAATAAATAGCGGTCAAATTTTAACAGGCTCCATTCATACTATTCAAAACTACTACGAGGTGCTTTTAGGAGAAAGTAAGAATTCACAAATGGGAATAGCCAAAATAATAAACGGTAAGCAAGAGGCAACCATATATGTATCAAGCGGAGGATACCAATCAGATGTCAATACACTTAAAGTCGGAATTCCAGTTAAACTTACTCTCATCTCTCAAAATGCACGAAGCTGCGCCAGAGCTTTTGCAATTCCGGAATTTAACCTCTTCAAAGTTCTTTCTCAGAATGGAACGGATACAATGGAATTCACACCAACTAAGGTGGGAAGACTTACCTATACCTGCAGTATGGGAATGTATACAGGGTTTTTCAATGTAATCTAGTAATTAGATGACTAAAAAAATATACAAAATCAAGGGTTTGGATTGTCCCTCCTGTGCATCCTTAATTGAAATGGATTTGGAAAGTGCTGGTTTAAAGTGCAATTGTTCATATGCAAAAGAAACTCTTGAGGTTGATGGAGAACACGATTTAAAAATGCTTAAGGAAATAGTCAAAAAATCAGGGTACAATATATTAGAAAGTATTAAATAATAAATATATGTGTCAAATTTGTACGCTTGCGGTCGGAGCGGGGCTTGGACTTTCCAGATGGCTTGGTGTTGATGATACTGTTTCCGGAGTTTGGATTGGAGGATTTATTCTCTCTTCTTCTTTATGGTTTTATTCTTGGCTTTCTAAAAAATATTCTAGATTGCATACTACATTTTACATGCTGCTTACCACTGCATCAATGTATATCCTCTCTCTTGTCCCGCTGGCTTGGACAGGTATTTTGATAAATAAGCTTGTGGTGGGAATTGTAATTGGTTCTCTAGCTTTTCTTCTGGGGATTTGGGCAGACAAAAAAGTAAGAAAAATAAAAGGAAGACAACTTTTTAATTATCAAAAAGTTGTATTTCCGGTTGCGCTTTTGTTAATATCAAGTCTAACACTATGGATAATTACAAAACACTGATAGAAAGGGTCGAAAAAGTGACTAAAGAAAAGAAGCTTGATTTATCCTCGGGAGAAGATTTATCAATTGGAATCATGAACCTAATCTCAATTGAGGAGCACCTTTTCTTCTCGGCTCAAAAGACAGGAAAAAAAGAATACCTCGATCTTTTAGATGAAGTTAGAAAAATGAGGGTGGATCTTCTTAAAGAGATCATTAAAGACTATGAAGGAGAGGTTTGGTGCATCTCAAAACACCTTCTTGCCGCTTCAATGAGACTGATGGAAGTTGGAACCAAAGAACTTAAAAAGGGAGATAAAGAGAAAGCCAATAAAATGTTCGAAAATTCTTACAAGCTCTACTCTCTTTTCTGGGGACTGAACCTTGGTATGACCAAAATTGCAAATGACAAATTACAAATGACAAATGAATTTCAAATGACAAATGACAAAAATAATAAAACCAAAAAAGTATCAATATTCTCAAAACTTAACGATTTTGTCCAAAAAGCTCTTGATTGTTGTAGGGAGTAAACATAAATGGCAAGCAAACTTTGCGAAAGTTGCATGCAAGAGAAAACAGTAGATGAAGCTTTATCTCAACGCTTAATAGACTTAGTCCACCCTTAAACTCTTCCCCTAAGCATCATGGCATCGATGATTCTTTTGATTGCCAGGATAAAGGCTGCTTTTCTGTAAGTTACTTTCTTTTCTTTTGCCAATTTATCAATATCGTTAAAAGCCTTAATCATTATCTTTTTTTCTTTCTTTAAAACTTCCTCTTTTTCCCAGTAGTAACCGCTTAAGTTTTGAGTCCATTCGAAATAGGATACGGTTACTCCTCCCGCATTTGTCAAAACATCCGGAATTACGTCTATCTTTCTTTTGGCAAGTATTTCGTCTGCTTCAGGTGTGGTTGGGCCATTTGCCATTTCAAATACAACTTTTGCTCTTACTTTGTCCGCATTTTTACCTGTAATTGCATTTTCTAAGGCTGCGGGGACTAAAATATCAACGGGTAAAGCTAAAAGTTCCTCGTTGGTGATATTTGACTTAAAAGAATCTGTTAGTTTGTCGATGTCAAGTCCTTTGGAGTTATAAATTCCGCCTTTGGAATTAGATACCGCCACAACCTTAAACCCCTCTTTTTGAGCAAAATGAGCAAACCAAAAGCCGACATTTCCAAATCCCTGTATGGCCACCGTTAAACTTTTAACTTTTAACTCTTGCCTTTTACTCTTAATATACTCTTTGAGTATGCATACTCCCCCATATCCGGTTGCTTCGGTTCTTCCTTGAGATCCCCCCAACTCAATCGGTTTGCCAGTAAACGTGGCTGGTGCTTGGTGGCCTATTTTTTTCTCGTAAGCCTCCAAAAGCCAGGCCATTATTTGTCCGTCGGTATTGACATCAGGCGCAGGAACATCAACCCAAGGACCGATATATAGGGTGATAAAGTTCGCGTATGCATATGTAAGCTCTTTTAATTCGTTTTGGGATAGATTGGAAGGATCAACTGCAATTCCTCCTTTGGCTCCTCCATAGGGAATTCCTACAACCGCACATTTAACTGCCATCCAGAAAGAAAGCGCTTTTATTTCATCTAAAGAAACATTTAGATGAAATCTTATCCCTCCCTTAAAGGGCCCCCGGGCATTATTGTATTGAACCCGAAAAGCTTGGTGACCCAAAACTTTCCCTTTTATTATCCTCTGCGGGGTTCTTAAAAGTTTCAGGCCGTATAAATATTCTTTGCCCAAAAAAGGAGTTGCTTGGTCCAACTGTTTCATTGCATTATCAAAAGCCGAAGTCATTTAGGCCTTATGATACAAACGAAGGATGAATCGGTCAACTACTAAATTGGCAATCATTCCCCAAATAATTCCTTTGCCCAAATAGCTTGCAGATGAGGTCATCAACCATAATCCCAACACCAAAATAATAACCAGAAAAATGTCCGAATGAAAAACAAGATTCTTTCTTTCCGATTTGGTTTCCATCAAAAGCCTAATTGCATTAATAACATTCCTTCTTTTAAGCAGAAAGGCGGCTCTTTGGGAAGTTAGTTCCTGAGGAGAAATAAAAAAGATATATATCAAATGATCCAAAAAAGGCAAAAGACAACCAATCGCAACTCCCAAAATCAAAAGCCATATTATCATTTGTTAATTTTAATAGTTTTGTGTTCTTCACTCAACTTTTTCAATTTCCAAAGAAATAGAGCGGGCCTGCTTTTTACTTGATAAGCGTCTTTAACAAAGTTTTTGGCATTTTCGATAGTTGCCCTAGGAGTAATTTTGGCAAGTTTAATATATAAAGAAACGTTTTGGGGGTCTCCCAATTCCTGCGCTAAATCATATCCGTATTTCTGAAATTCCTGCGATATATACTTGTCTTTATCGCTGTCAAAGTTTTTTAGAATGTCGCCAATTTGTTGCATATTTCCTTTATGACTTTGTCTAAAATAATTCTTTCCTCAGACAAAAAATCCCCCAAAACGAAATCGCTCCCGTGCGAAGCCCCGCGAAGCCTTGGCGTAGTAGGGTCAATCCCAACCCTTATTCTCCAGAAATCTTTCGTACTTAAAACTTGTTCAATTGAGTTAATTCCTCCATTATCTTTGGGCCCTTTTGCAAACTGCATTTTCCAACTTCCTAAGGGTAAGTCAAGATCGTCGTGCACTATATACAAGTCGCTAGGTACTAGATGACTAGAATCTAGAACTCTCTTAACAAAACTTCCCGAGTCGTTCATGAAGATGTTGGTTTTAACTACAATTGCGTTTTTAATTCTTACGTTATTGTTTTTGACTTTATCAACAACCATATGACCGACGTTGTGGCGGTTGTTTGTGTACTTCTCCCCCTGGTTTCCAATTCCTATTATGAGTTTCATATCTGAAGCAATTGTATCACCTCTTCGTCTGTTACTTGGGAAAAATCTTTATAAAAATCTCCAACGGCAAAGAAATCATCCCGTGTCTCCAAAACCAGAATTTCATCGACCAATTTTTTTAATTTCTTTACTAAACTTTTGGGGGCAACAGGAACCGCAAGTACTAATTTCTTAACTTTTTTACCTCTTAAATACTTAATTGCGGCTTCTACCGTTGCGCCGGTTGCAATTCCGTCATCCACCAAAATCACGGTTTTGCCTTCAACGTCCGGTGTTTTTCCAAACTTTTTGTTTCTGACAATGTGGGCCCCTGCGGCTAATTCAGGCTGGCCCGGGGTTGGAATCTTTTTGGCATAGACAACCCCCAAAGGAATTCCAAGCGTATCCGCAATAACTTTACCAACGACTACTCCGCCCCGAGGCACTGCCAAAACTAAAGTATTTTCTATGCCTGCCTGCGCAGGCAGGCCTTTAAGTTTCAGAAGTTTTTGAGAAAGAACTTCTCCGGCTTCCCGCCTACTTTCAAACACAATCCATTATACAATCTAAGCTCTCTTTAATAGCTTCTTGGCTAACTTTCCTAATATTGGAACCTCCCAGGATTCTCCCATCCAAGCTTTGTAAATAAGCAACAACCAAAGGATAAATGTAACGATACCTACAAGAGGAACTAGAAATACCAAAATTATTGAAAGAGTTAGAATCCACTGCAAGCCAAAAAGTATTACAAAAGTGACTATTGATTGCATTGCATGGAACCTAATAAATGGATCTTTCTCTAGTATTAAAAAGATAATTCCGGTAACCGGACCTAATACGTAGGAAAGCGCTGCTGCTGTTTCTTTTTTAAGACCTGTTCCCTTCATTAATAATCACCTTCTTTCTATAATATATTTATAATATAAACTGTGAAAATATGAAAGGACGAAAAACAATAACTTTCCTTGTTTTAATATTTGTTTTTGCATTTATTATTCGATTTCTTTCGGCTTGGCCCGCAAATACCATCATCGGCTTCGATCAGGCAAGAGACCTATTCGATTCGGCCAAGATTCTTCAAGGGGACTTAAGAATAATCGGCCCAACGGCCGGTAATAATCCCAATCTGCATCATGGAGTCCTCTGGCTTTATTTCATAACAATTCCCCTTATCTTCTCCCATAACCCAATTTATGTAGTTTTGTGGAACTCTCTTTTCAATGCTTTCTCGGCTGTTGTAATTTATTTACTGGCTAGAGATTTATTTAATAGTAAAAAGGTTGGAATAATTGCCGGAATTATAACCGCTGTTTCATATTATTATGTTTCTTTCTCGGGCTGGTTATCTAATCCTACTCTTACTCTTCTTACGGTTCCTTTGTTTTTTTACGGAGCATGGAAATATTACCAAAAGAAGGCCTGGGGCCTTCCCTTATCTATGCTTGCTCTGGGACTCTCAATCCAATTTGAATTGTTTTTTATCTATCTAATTCCTGTTTTTATTTTATTGTGGCTAATTCTTATGCCTAGGGCTCCAAACATAAAAACAATAATTATTTCTGTTGCTGTCCTTCTTGCAAGCCTTTCAACTATGATTGCAACCGAAATTAAATTTCACTTTGCGGGTGTCTTAAGCATCTTGGGAGCAGGAAAGTTGGTAGGAGAAACACACACCAGCTTTCTTAACCTTTTAAAAGACTTCCTGACTCATGATTGGGAAGCTTTCTATCTTAACTTCTGGCCTCAAAATATTAACTTTGGAATTGTTTTTGGAATCATCGTAATTTTCTTTTTTATTTTTGAAATTGTTAAAAACAGGCAAGCAAGAAAGAGAAATCTTTTTCTTCTTGTCTGGCTCTTCTCCCCCATTATTATGTTTTTCCTGGGAGCACATAACGCACCGTGGTTTTTAATAGGCAGACAAGCTGCCGCAATCATCATGGGAACATATTTAATTTCAAAATTGAAGTTTAAGTTTTTAATTATTCCGACTGTTTTATTTTTCGTTTACATGAACCTTATCGCAGTTAAAAGCTCATACGGATCGGGCCAAACTCTTTTGGAACCGGATAAGGCGGCGATTCTTTCAAAGCAAGTTGCGGTTATGAAATACACATACGAAAAATCAAAAGGAGAAACATTTGCAATTGATACGGTCACCAATCCTCTTTATATCAATGCGGTTTGGGGATGGAATTACAGCTGGTATTCACTCATCAAACCCACTTGGCTAGGTGGTGATCAACTTCAGCCGTACGACACTTTGAATAAAGCTACTGGTAAAGAGAAATATATGTTTTTGATAATTGACAAAACTCCTCGAATTCCGGATGTTTACAAAGAAAATGCAATTACAAACTTAAAGAAATACGGAAAACTAGTCGAAGAAAAGAATTTTGATGGAATTTCCGTTATGACTTTTGTAAATCAAAAAGTCTTTTAAGTTCTTTTAGGGTGGTGGCATCGTTTGGACTCCTATCGTCTCTGAATCTAACTAACCTTGGAAACCTTAGAGCAATTCCTGCGGTGTGGGTCGGGCTTTTGGTTATTTCATCAGCGGCAATTTCCACAACCAAGGAAGGTGTCACCCAATAATCCGGAGTGTAGTTTTTGTGTGCTTCATATTCTTTTGGTTTATTTTTAGTTCTTAATTTCTTCAGTCTTCTTTCAATTTTCCTAAATTCCTCATCGGTCAGTCCCGTTCCTATTTTAGAAGTAGTTTTTATCTTGTCTCCGTCTTTTACTCCTACCAAAAACTGCCCTACTCCAAAGGAGACCCTTTTTCCCCGACCTTGGGTGTAACCCATAACCACAACATCCATTGTGTCAGCAAGCTTTCCTTTGGCTTCTTCTCCCTGCTTCATTTTTACCCATCTCCAACCCGTCCTTCCCGGAATATAACCTGAGTTAACCCTTTTAACCATGACTCCTTCATAGCCTTCGCTTATTCTTTTTTTGTAAAGTTCATTTATTCTTTCCGGGCTTTTGGTTAGTTCATGAGGAACCAGTTTAAAAGGTCCTCCCAGTTTTATGGTTTCTTCCAAAACCTTTCTTCTTTCCAAATAGTTTCTGTCCATAAAACTCTTTCCATCCTTGAAAATAATGTCAAAAATGAAAAAATCAATGCTTACATTTTTAGAAGTTTCCCCTATATCGTGCTTTCTTCTTCTTGTCATGGTTGTCTGGAAATTGGCCATAAGTTTGGTTTTTTCATCCAAACCAACTGCCTCACAATCAAAAATAGCCGAATCGCAGTTTACAAATTTGTTTATTTTGGTTAACTCAGGAAACATATGTGAAGTTTCATTTAAATTCCTGGTAAAGGCTTTAACAAACTTTCCTCTGACAAAATGGATTAAAATCCTCAGTCCGTCCAATTTCGGTTCTACATCAACTTCTCCCATTTTCTCAATCATTTCGGTTGGGCTTTTGATTCTTTGGGAAAGCATGGGAAGAACAGGAATGCCAACAACAGGAATAACTGCCTTACAGGCTTTTTCTACCCCTTTTTCTTTTACCTCACGGGCAAGTAGTCCTATATCGGGAAGAACCTGAAACGCTTTTTCCAATAATGGTTTAAAACTTTTGTCCCCCGCCTGCATCCAGGAAAGAGCGTCAAGTACCGTTTTATCCGAAAACCCCAGTCTCAAACGGCCTACGGGAATCCTGGAAGCAAATCTGGATGATAACGGGTCAAAGTTTTTAAGAAGATCTGCTAAAATCTCAACTCTTCTCTCCTGACTTCCTTCCCCCCCTTCTTTAGCCACCCTCATAAGTTCGAAATGAACTTCAGTTACACTAAGCTTACCCGCACTCGCCTTAGCAAGACTGAAGGCAACAAGACCCAAATCACCCTTTTCTTTATATGTCTTGACTACCTCCGAAATGTCTTTGCCGTAGGCTTTTGCAAGAACTCTAAACATCATCTTTTCAGCAATATTTAGAATTAAGCCTTCATAAGAAGGAGCTAAACCCCCTAAAACTAAATAACAAACTTTATCTATCTCATTTGCCGGAGTTTTTTTGAAAAGTTCAGATAAAATCTTGGTAATTTCTATCCTTGATGCGGTTTTTTCCAGTCTTTCAAGATATGAAGAAAGTTCCTTAAAAAGCATATGCCCACATTATACCGCTTTACTGGCTAGATAGCTTGAAAAGAAAAGATAGGCAAGAGCAGTACTTTTGAGTTACTAACTGGCGACACTAAAACCATTGGCAAACTTATGAAGAACAGAGGATGCCAAGGTTTGATAAGGAATACCTTCTTCAACCGCCCTGGTTTTTAATTTGTAATACGTTTTTGCGGTTAATCTTAAATTGATATTCTTTGTCTTATTTAAAGTATTTTCTGCCGCTTCTTCTAATTCTAATTTAACTTTTTTAAAGTTTTTGACACGAACCATCTTGCCTTTTTTAAAAGCCTCAATTATTTCTTTTTCCTCTTTATCCGGTTCAAAGTATTTCATTTTCTTAAATATTTTTTGGTCAAATCTCTATCTGGATATACAGTTTTTAAAAATATCTTCTCTTCATCTTCAACATATGCGACAAAATATGCGTAATCCCTGATTTCAACTACAACTACTTTCTGGTTTGGATATTTATCTTGATTCGGGTGCTCAAAAGCGTCTAGTATTTTTTGGTCTATTATTGCCTCTGAAACCTCTTCAAAACTTATATCCCTTTCCTCTTTCAACTGCTCGTTCTTCTCCTTGTTCCAATCAAAGTACTTCATGTTTAATAGTATGACAAAAGGTATGTAATGTCAATAGGTATAGAAAGTTCCTTAAAAAGCATATGCCTATATTATAACTCGCCCCACAGCTTGACAAGAAGAAGAGAAAGAATTACAAGGTAATGTAACCCTGTTGGTACAAATTCAGTTACAATCTCGGAATGTATCAACCGGAAAGCGTTCCGACAGACACCAAAATCAGGAAGTTTATTAGACGTATTCTTTTCGGGAAAAATTTATTCTGTCCTGAATGCAAATCAAGAAATATTACCAGGTACGAATCCAGATTTAGATGTAGGTCCTGCAGATGTAAGTTCTCCCTTCTTTCCCATACCTGGCTGAGTAACCTTAAAATACCACTCAAGTTTTTTTGGCTTATTATTTTGGTGTTTTACTGCTCAAATACCCGTTAAACAAGCTGTTGCTATCTCAGGGCTATCCCAAAAGGCTGTCAGGTATTGGTATTCGACTTTCAGAAATAATTTACCTAAAGAGAAAGTTATTCTTGAGGCTATTGTGCAACTTGATGAAGCTTACTTTGGAGGATGGAAAGGAAGATCTCTTTTAATGGCTAAACAAAAAGGAACAAGAAAATTGGCTTACAAGATTCTTAATCACACCCAACCGTCAAGATTGGATGCTTGGCAGTTTCTCAAGGGGAATGTTAAACCCGGATCAATTTTATGTACAGATGGATTTTCAATTTATCAGGGAATTGAGAAACTCTACCCTGTTGCCCATATTGTTGATATTCACAAATCCTGGGAGTTTGGAAAAACAAGTGAAATTGAGGGAATCTTTGGAAATCTACGCACTTTTATCAGAAGAATGTATCATCATGTAACCTCTGAAAAATTAGAAGAAATGGTGAGTGAATTTTCGTTCAGATTTTCCCACCCTGAAATATTCAAAAATCCCCGTATTTTCCTACAAATTACGTTATGTCTTGTACCAACTGGGTACTAATACCCGAATTTACAATACGCCCATACCTGAATACACACCAATCGGAAAGTTGGGCGCCGAACAA
>ERZ1292625.2313-Hain-H41-01um-R1-2313-length-18084-cov-6_pt1 | contig 18084 bp, 15 predicted proteins | sample MGYA00564400_ERZ1292625 | MGnify/ENA primary metagenome ERZ1292625 (study PRJEB36523, sample SAMEA6512639) | groundwater metagenome | collected 2019-01-08 | study: AquaDiva: Metagenomics assemblies of 32 groundwater samples
GACCCAGGAACTGCTAGCCACCACAAGTGATTGGGAGGCAAGGTTTTGCTGTGCGCCGCGAAGCTCTATGAGGAACGAAGTCCCACTTCGCTAAAGCTACGCGGGACGCCACTTCGACCATCAAAAAGCGGCGCCCGACAGAAAAGTGCTATGCGCCGCGAAGCTCCGCATGGAGCGAAGTGGCGTAATTTTTTCCCTATTTTTACGTTATACAAGATGAACATCAAAATAATTTTCATGAAAGCGACTGGCTACCTTTTCGTCACTCTCTGGATCGCCGCTCTCGGCGGTTTTTTGGCGTTCACCTACAGCGCCTCGCAACCCGCCTGGAATGAACTCGCGGCCCGCCTCTCCCCCGCGCCCACCGCCGGGGCCGCTTCAGAAGCCGCTCCCGCGAGCAATCCCCGACCGAGCTTCGTCTCCGAAACCGACCGCGACCGCCTGAACCAGGGCCTCGCCTCGCTGGCCGCGACGCTTGAAGGGTATCGCGCCCGCATCGGCGGCCAGATTCAATAGGTTTTTTGCTTATTATTCTCCCGGCCTAACCACCGGACAATTCCATAGAATTGTCCGGTGGCTATTCATAGCGTTCATAGCACGGGACTATTTTCGCTCTTTTCACGACTCCCGGACCTAACCCAATATGCCAACCAGCCCCGTAAGGCGCGTAGGCAATACACTGGGTAAGCGAACTGGTTTTTGGCGAACGGCCAATTTCTGCTAAAATAGTATCCATGCTTAAAACAATCATTCTTGGGCTGGGACTCGTGGCGCTTCTCGCCGCCGGAGTTTATATCGCCAATCAAGGGACCGGTCGAGGACCCGAAAATAACCAACCGGCCGGAGAATCAGAAAATCAGCCACCCGTCGATAATAACAATCAAAAACAACCGCCCGTGACAGAAAACCCCACCGCAGAGATCGAAACATCGCTCGGAAACATTACCGTTGAGCTTTTCCCCGGCGACGCCCCGAAAACCGTCGAAAACTTCCTAAAACTCACCCGCGAGGGATTTTACGACGGCATCGCTTTCCATCGGGTCATCAAGGGATTCATGATCCAGGTCGGCGACCCATTGACCAAAGACCCCGGCAAAACGGCGCTCTGGGGTACCGGCGGGCCGGGCTACAAGTTCGCCGATGAACTCGACCCCGCGACCGAAAGCTATAAGCGCGGCTATGTGCGCGGGACGCTTGCCATGGCGAACGCCGGACCAAATACTAATGGTAGCCAATTCTTCATTATGCACGCGGACGTGGCCCTCCCCCACGCCTACACCATTTTCGGCCGGGTGACCGAAGGGCTGGATGTCGTCGACAAGATCGCCACGACCCCGACCGCTCCCGGCGATAGGCCCCTCACGACAATTACCATCACAAAGGTGGTTATTAACTAAAGAAGCGGTTTTCTGCGACAGAGAAAAAATAACCCCGCTTATCCGGCGGGGTTATTTTTTAAATGCATCCTTCGGCTGCTACCACGGTATGAACCGGGCGAAGCGGATGATGGCCAGGAGGGCGACGGCGGATCCCGCCAGCCACAGCCAGTACCAGCTCTTTGGTCGTTCTTTCTCGCTCGGCAAGTATTCAGCCGTTTGAACATTCCCGGCCTTATCGAAGGCCCGAACGCGAATCAAGCTTCGCAGTGATTGATCTTTAAGCACATACGGGCTGTCGGCGCGATTCCAAACGATAGTTTTTTCGTTCACGTTCTTCGGATCTTTGATCTCGGCGATCTCATAGTGATCAAGGCCGGTTTGTTTGTCGGGGGTCGAGAAGACAATGAAGGCGCGATTCTCGAAGATAGCCGGATCGCGATACACAGCGACACTGAATATTTCCGGCGATATCTTGTCGTTCTTGACCGCCTCGGTCCATGCATTCGACTGCGGGTGGCCAGTCGTAGCCACGGTGAATTCTGCCGCATGCGGGATCAGCTTCGCCTCGGTGCCGAAGCCGTCGTTCAAGACGAGCCGGGAGGTGCCGAGGATCGTGATCTTGGCGCTTCCGGGCAGGGTTTTCGCCTTGTCTGTGAAGCGGAAAATAAGCTTGGCTATAACGTTCGTGAGCGCCGGGTCGCCGGGCGTTCGGCCGCAGTAGCCGCCAGGCACGCCGCCAATGAAGCTGATGAGGCCGAATTCGGGGCGCACCGTGGGGGCTTGGACCCAGAGCGTGAAAATGGAACTGCCGCGACTTACGTCGACAACCTCCATAAGCTCGCGCGGGAAGCCCACGTTCACTTCGGCGGCATTGATGCACTCGCCCTTGGTATCCAGGCGGAGGTCAACGGCGGCTGTTTCGCCCGGCTGGAAGCTTCCGGCGTCGGGAGTGAAGTAAAGTTCCGCGCCGCGAGCCGCGACGGGCGCGAAGAAAAGCAGAGCACCAAAAGACCAGAAAATCAGAGGGGCGAATGGCGCACGATGGGTTCGAAGTATGGTCATAGTTCTTATATTATACCTTATCCCTTCCTAGTATCTGACCTTCTCAAATTCTGCTCCTCTGGATCACTCGTCTTAGCCCGTCCAATAGAAGAGCATAATAGAGAAGTCCGAGAGATTAACTTTCTTATCGAGATTGATGTCGCCTGTCGGTCCAGGCGTATTCCAGTAGAAGAGTAGTATAGAGAAGTCCACCAGGTTCACCTTGCCGTCGCCGTTCAGATCGGCGATAAAACCGCGACCGACGTCTTTCTGGCCGACATAGAAAGAGATGGATTGGCTGAAGGCGCTCTTTACGATGTTTGTGCCATCGCGCGTTTCAAAAAGCGCCTTGACGGTATGAAATTCTTCGGTGGCCACTTTTTTGGTATCGAAGACCAGCTTCCATTTTCCCTGGCTATCAACTTTCGTGCGATCAACTATGGTTTCGGCGGAGTTCACGTTCGTCACCACATCGACCGACGGCACCGATTGGCCGGACATCGTGATCGGTTCGCCGCTATTCGCCTTCCGCTTGTCGAGCGTGATGGTCGGCGGCACGAAGGCGCCGGAGATCGTCGTGGCCGCGCCCTGGATAATGGTCAAGGTCGTCGTGAGCGCCACCGACTTCAGGCCGATCGAGTCCTCCGCCCAAAAACCAAAAGTAGCGACGCCCGGAGTGACGTTCGCCGTCGTGAAATAAAAATCAGCCTTGCCGTCGGCCGCCACGATACCGACAGTGTCACCGTCTTTCAAAATGTGAACGTTCGCGTTCGGATAGGCCTTCCCCTGAATGACCACCCGAGTTTCCCGCGGCGGCGTGTAACTACCGCCGGGAATGCCACTACCCCCGCCGCCGCCCGAAGGCAGATCTTCGATAACGCACACGTCCGAACAACGATCTCCGAGAATATTGTTGCCGTCATCGCACTGCTCGCTCTGGATCGGCTGGAGGATCGAATCGCCGCAGTAAGGGCCGTAGGCCATGCAGTCGGGGGTGCAGTGCCGCCCCGCGGTCGAAGTAGCATAGCCGCCGGTATTCATCCCCGGACCGTCATCACAAACCTCAAACCCGGTGGCCTGGCCGTCGCCGCAAATAGTGATCCGAACGGTGCTGGTTACGGTCGTCTGGGCCAAGGCCCCGGAAGGGCCGCCAAATATGGCGGGAAGGGCCGCCATTAGTAGCACTACCGAAAAAAGACGCGGGCGCATGGGATTATCTTATCGCCGTCGCCGCAACCAGCGGACAATGGCTCGAATACTGAAGATAATTCCGAAAAGCGCAAGAAGGGCGAGGAGGGCGAGCCCCAGGAGCTCAAACTGCTCACGTCGCGTGAGGCCCAGGATGCCATATCCGTCATGACTCGGAAGCGTGCCGTAGGGCAAAATACTTAAATTCATTTCGCCATCTCGGACGATCTGGTCTTCTTTGTAAATATGAAAAAGCGCTCGGTAGCTTCCGGGTGGTAAGTGGGTCGGTAGTTCAGCTAAAACATCGCCGATCTCAAACGGTTTTATTTGGCGAAGGGTGTTGCTATTCTCCGTCGTTTCGACGACCTTCGTGTGCGCATTGTCATAAATTTCGAAAACAACGCGCGTCGGCCCGTAGGGAACGTTCCCAACGTTCTCGATCTGCATCGAGAAATTTATCTTCCCAGGGAAGAAAAAGCGCCAGAGCTGATGCCCGGTCTCAAGGTCGGAAACCTTTATGCCGCGAATGGCGAAGTCGAATATCTTTTTATCGACGACGTTTAAGCGAACGTCGATCTGCGCGCCCAAGCTGATGCCGACCGTGCCCGGCGTTGGTCCAAGTGCCGGCGAAATGACGACGCGAATATTGCCGAGATACGGACCGGCCACGGCTTTTTTCGGCACGTCGACGGCGACGGTCATCGGCACTTTCGATTCGCCCTTCGGCATCACAAAGTGCAATCCCCGATCGACCGTGATCCAACTGTCGGCGCCTGGCACGTTCACCGTCACCTCAACGTTCAGGTCTTCGATGGGATCGCTCCGCGTCAAAATAATTTTTTGCTCGTAGCGAGAATTCTGCGTTAATGAGTCATTGCGTACATATGGCGGAGTGATACCAAAACCAGCCCGGGCAATGCTCCCCGGGAGAAGGGCGAGGCAAAAAAAGACAATAAACAGCGCGCGCTTGTTCATGTAATGCGGACGCGAAGAAAAGCGCTGATGGCGCCCGCCTCGCTCCGCACTGATAATCCTACCCGAAAGACCAGTTTTCTACCAGAATTGGGCTTCGCCGGTGATGCCGATGATCGTGTTCTGGCCGGTATAATCGCCGGCAAGGGTGATGGATGCCGGGATCTGGATGCCCCAATAGGTCGAGCCGAAGGCCGGGGTCGAAGTGACCGTTGTTTTCAAGATATTGATCTCGAGTTCCGCGCCCGGATTTGCGGCCAGCGAGACGCCTGAGCCATAGGCCACGCCCGAGGTGGCATAATGCTGGTAGTTCATCTGGACGGTCGAAGTGGTAGAGGTCGCGGCGCAGGTTGGGAAGGTGGTACACATGTCGGTACCGTAAAGCGTGAGGTCAAGCCCGACATTCCCCGTAGCGCTAACCGTCGTTGTGGGAGCAAGAGCAGGCGTTCCGGAGGCCGGCTCATAGCTGCCATATCCGATCGCCGCCGTATTCAGATTGTAGGCGAGATAACCAAGTAATTCTTTGCCGGTGCTAATTTCCGTGAGCGACGAGGTGGCGCTATTATCGTCCCGGGCGCGAACTGATGCCCGCCAGTTTTCGGCGAAGTGCTGCGAGTCCGTGGCGTTCACGCCGTCGGTTGGATCGGCCACGTACCAAAGCGGGAAGGTACATGTCCAGGTCGCATCCGGGTCCGATGAGCCCGAGCACGAACCGCCATCTTGAGAACAGGTGATACCCCAGGTCGATGTCGAAACAGCGCTCGGATAACAATCGTTCGCGTTGTATTGACCGCTTGTCTCGCAAAGCGCCTGGGTGATCCCGGACCGATAGACATTGACGGTCGCCGAGGCGATTTCGTTTCCTGCGCTGATGTTCTGACAGCTATTGTTATCCACTGCCGTAAATTTCACCTTAAAACCGGTGGTCTCGCCTTGGGCAACCGAGAGCGTGAGGGGTGACGAGGTCGAGGTCGGATCCTCGAGCAAGATCGTTGAAGAGTCAACGGTGGGGGCGACGTTATTTACGGTGACGACGGTGTCGGTCGCCTGCGCCCCGCCCGAGGCGGCAAAGTTGTGATTGTCGATGACGTAGGTAAAGGCCGTGTAGTTCGTGTCTTGGAGCGGGGTCGCCAAAGTTGAGGTGCACGAAGGCGCCGAGCCGACGAGGGTGGAGCTACAGTACGTGCCGCCGCCACCGCAAGTCGTCGTCGCAAAGTCGTTTGCCTTACAGACAAAGAGGCGCACCTGGTCGGCGCCACCGACCGAATCTGGGTCCGATGAGGTGGTGTTCCAGGTCACGACCGCTCCTGGATTTGCCGGCGAACTATCCGTAGCCACGGTAAAGTTCGGCCGGTGATTTACCGCGAAAGGCGATGATGACGTACCCGTGCCCTGTTTGTAGACCGAATTACACTTTGGATTGGCCGTGTTTTGGTCGCAAATCCAGGCAAACCAAGGGTTGGACTCGGGGTCGCCTACGAGCGCTGTATAGGTGGTAGTCGCCTGGACGTTCGCGGCCGTGAGCGAAGAAACCCCCCACTGGTTCCCTGCCCCACCGCCGCAGACCGGCGCGGCGCTTACGTTCGGCGTGGGCGTGCTTGAGGATTTACAAAGGAGAAGGTAGTACGGTTCCGCGTTCGAATCGGTCGCGGTGCCGATCCAGACCACATTGTCGCCCACGTTCGTGGGGCTCGAGGTGGAAGATTCGATATACTCCTGGGCATCTACCGCCCACTCCGGCGGCGTATTCAGGACCGTAACGGTCGTGGTGGCCGTGCCAGCCAGGGCATCGCTAATGCTGTAGTAGGAGAAATGAAATGGGTCAACGAGAACCGCGCCGACCAGAATCAGACCGAGAACGATCGTAAACAAAGATACCCTGCCCGTTTCACTTTTCATATATATGACAGTGTCGAACCGCCCGAAAAGAGCGACTGACACCATTATTATACGATATTGTCCACAGATTGGTATAAAGTTATCCCCAATACCAAAGCGAGCTAATTAGTGACTAGGGACATAGAGACTAACTCCAGACATCGCCCGTTATCCTCCATCTATTTCTAACTCCCCAACCCAACCATTCTCTAGCGTGCTAAACGCCCTACTTGTACCTGATGGCATCGAGCGGCGAGAGTGCCGCCGCCCGGCGGGCGGGAAAAACGCCCGTCAAGAGTCCGACCACAGCCGAGAAAAGGGTGATAAATCCCAAGAACGGCAACGGAAAGCGGAAAAGCTGGACCGAAGCGCCGCCGAACGAGGCGGCGGCAACGTTCATGGCAAGGTTCAAGATAAGACCCATGCCGACGCCGATGCCCATGCCCACTAGGCCTCCCAAAAAACCCACCACCACGGCCTCCGAGATGAAGAGGGTTCTGATATCGCCCGGTGAGGCGCCGATCGTGCGCATGACGCCGATCTCGCCGGTACGCTCGAGAAGCGTGACTGTCATGGTGTTGAACATGCCAATGGCCGACACCACGAGCGCAATGCCGCCGAAAACAGCGAGCACGCCCTGAATGCCCTGGAAGATCTTGTTCGCTTGCTCAACGGTCTTCGAAAGGGTCGTGACCACGAAGCCGCGCTTGACGATCTCGTCTTGTACCGGCACGAGGTCATCCGTCCTCGTCACCTTCACCTGGGCGCGTTCGTAAAACGGCACCTTGATGTTGGCTTGAAGTTCTTCAAGCGGGATGGTCGCCGTGATCATCGCGGCATCGTTCGAAATGCCCTTCACGATAAACTCCTTGGAGATGGACACTTCCTGCGTCTCCCCGGTCTCTGGATTTTTTACGAAGAGGCGGAATCTTACCGATTTGCCGATAACGGACTTTGGATCATCGACTTGAAAAAGCTTCAGCGTTGCCTTGGAAAAAATAACTTTATTCCTATCCTCGCTCTCTCCGCCCTCCTTGAACACGTCGCCTTCTTCGGCCGTTACGCCGGCATAGCGAAAGTAGTTGGGCCCGACACCCTGGAGGGTGATGTTGCCGCTCACGTCGTTAAAAGTGATGAGCGCCGAAAAGCTCGCCAGGGGGGCAATGTCGACAACGTTCGGTATCGCCCGGAACGCCGCGAGCTGCTCGTCGGTCAGGGTGACGACCCGACTGCCGGGATTCCTGACGTTCAAGCTAAGAAGCGTGTCGCCTAAAATAATTTGCTCGAGGAGAATTCCCTGTAAACCGAAACCGAGCCCGACAAGAGTGACCACGGCCGCGGTGCCAACACCCATGCCCAAAATCGTAAGCCAGGTGCGAGCCGGGTTCGTTTTGAACATGCGCGTCGATAACTTAGCGACATCCTGAAATCTCATGGTTCGATAACGATCAACATGCTATAAGTGAACGCCTTGGGCAACGAGCTTCTCAAGATAGCGAGAGATGATCCGGGCATCTTTAGTCCCGAAGCCGCCGCCGTCGTGCTCGCGCGACAAGACGAGCCGGTCACGAAAATCTTCCATGGTGATGAACCCGCCAACACGGCTCGAGATGTGATCGTCGAGCCAACGCACTTGGTCCTCCGTGACCGTGCCGGGGTACTCGTCGAGCACTGCCTGGCGGATCGAGGTCAGCCGGTCGACCTGCTTCGCCCCGGCGAATTTTTCCTGCAAGCGCTTGCGATAACGCCTGATCTCCCGAGCCTGGTCGATAATATTAACTATCTTCTTGGCCATCTCCTCGGCTCTCCCGGGTGGCAGCTCAACGCCGCCCCGGGCGAATGGCGTCGTGAGCATCATGATAAGCCCGGTTGGTTCAATGCGCCCTTCGACCATGTCCACAATGAGGCGCTCAATGCGCTCGAGCTGGTCGAAGGTAAGATCTTGGGTCAAATAGTTCAAAATGCTCTTCACCCTAAGGTCATCAATCGTCACGTACGGGTAGACGCGGGCAAGTTTCTCGATCTCGGTCAAGATCGTCGTGCCCGGCTTCACCGATTTGATCTGTTTCTTTTCCGGGTTGATCACCTCGCGCTCTACGCCGCCATCGTGCAAAAAATAGATCCGATGGGCATAGGGCAAGAACTTCGCGTCGTGGGTGACGAGGATGATCGTCTTCTTGTCTTTCATGTTGACATCCTCGAGCGTGCCCATAACCTCTTCCGAAGATACCGAATCGAGGTTGCCGACCGGCTCGTCAGCCAGGAGGATCTCGGGGTCGTTGATAAGCGAGCGCGCGACAGCGATGCGCTGCATTTGTCCGCCGGAAAGGTTCGTCGAGAGCTTGCGGGCCTGGGCTTCGACACCAAAACGCCGCAAGAGTTTCATGGTGCGAACTTCGCGCTCCGCCGCCGGTACGCCGGCGAAAATAAGCGGCAAGCTCACGTTATCCATCACCGAAAGCGAGGCGATAAGGTTGAAAGATTGGTAGATAATACCGATCGTCGTCTGTTGGAAACGAACCATCTCCTGCGGACTATATTTGTACACATTGTCGCCTCGTACGAGAAGCTCGCCCGAGGTCGGCTCTAAGATGCCCAGGATACTATAGAGGAGCGTCGACTTGCCGCAACCCGAAGGCCCGAAGAGAATGATGTACTCGCCGGGAAAAATGTCGAGCGACTCGCCGCGTAAGGCAGCGTACTCGTTCGACTTGCCGACATTATATATGACCTTAAGGTCTCGGACTTTGATGATTGGTTCTGCCATAGTGGTTCGCTTACTTGCCGATGTTTTTCACCCAACCGAACGTGCCTTCGAAGTTTTCGAGGATGATATCAATGATGCTCTTTTCCTTCTCGGGCGTGAAGAGCACGAAGTCCTCCGACCGGGCCGGATTGTCATTGCGGTCACGACACCTTACCCAGAACTTATAGACCGTCGAGGGCAAGAATTCCGTGACGACCTGGACGTGGCGCAAGAGCGGTCCGGTCTCTTCGGCAAGCGACTGCTCGTCGGCGGCGGCAATAATCAGTCCTTGGCCGTAGAAGAACTGGCAAATAGCCGGTTCGTCCGTTTCCCAGGAAACTATGGTTTGGACCTTGGCCTCGGCGCCCGGATAGAGCGTTGATTCGTTGGCGACCTGAGAGATGACCGGCGGGGCGTCGTCTTTGGTGGTCACGAAAGTCACGGGTCGGCTCGAGATCTCGTCGCCGCTTTGCGTGCGCGCTTTAACAACGACAGAATAGGCGCTCTTGAACTTCAGGTCGGGCAGGCGGATCGAGTGGCTGATCTGGAAAGACGGATTACCGATAGATTTCATTTCACCGGTCGAGATGTTCGTGTATTCGACAAGCGCTGCCGCCGGCACCTGGGTCGACCAAGCGACCGTGGCGGAATCCTCTTCTATCTTTTGAAGGCGAAGGTTTGCGATCTGCGGCAAGATCGATTTCGTCGTGAAGGTCCGATCGTCGCTCTTCCCCGTTGGGCCGACATTCGGTTTCGAGGTGATCTGATAGTGATATCCGGTGTCGGGACGCAAGCCGTGCAAAGTGACCCGGTGCCTCAAAGTAAGCTCATCGGCATTCCCCTCTTCGCGGGCATAGTCGTTATTATTCTTAAACTCACCGTCGGTCGCGAACGACACCATGCTATTCGCTTCTTTATCAGTTTCCCAAATGATCGTGGCCAGATCGGCACCGATCTCGAGAGTCGGCTCGCCAATAATCCGCGGCGGATCGAGAACGCCCTCGCCGGCAGCCGCCACCTTATCTGAAACTGCGGCTAAGGCCTTTTCGTCGGTGATCTTGTCCACCAGTTCGGCGACCCGTTCGGCGAGCTGTTTTTGGTCTTCATTAGATACCGTCTCAACGCCCGGCACGGGCTTCGTGCCCCTGGTCGTGAACTGATACGTCCCGGAGAGCTGTTGATTGCCGGAGCTATCCGAAGAAACAGCCCGAAAATAATAGGTGGTGGCTGGCTCAAGGTCGGTGAGAACAACGCCGTGCTCGGTAAGGGATGGATCCGGTTCGCGGGCGAAGCCGAGATTCTTCGAGATACCAAAGTGGACCACGGAATCGGCCATCTCATCGGTCACCCAGGAAATGAACGTCGAACTTGAAGTAATGCTTCCGATCCTAACACCCGAAATGACCGGCGGTTCGTTATCGCCCTGGGCGCGCGCTGGGTAGGCCTGGTGAAGCGCCAGAACCACAAAAAACACGCCAACCGCAACGGCGAGAACGAGAGCCAGGGAACGGATTCGAGCGGACATTACGCCCCTATTGTAACAGATTTTCCGGGCTTTTATGGCCACGGCAGTGAATTTACCGCGCCAATAAAGGCATTACTCCCAACATAGTTACCCGATGTCTGGGGATTCGGTATCTCTATCCCCCAAAAAGCCGTCGAGGTGGCTGGCGATGACGACGCGGTCGTTTTTGGCATATTAAGATCGAGGGTCGCGCCGGGATTAACGAGAAGCGCGATTGCCGAGGCGAAAGCGACGGCGGTCGTTGCATACCGTTGCTGGCCGACCGGAATTGAACTTGTTCCCGAGGTCATGGCCGTGCCGTAGAGCGTCACGTCGATCGAGGCATTACCGGTTGAGCTCACCGTCGTCGTGGGCGACAAAGGGTCGGTGGTGATCCACGGATTCAGGTTCCCATAGGCGATCGAGGGCGTCACCGAGAGTCCGAGAAGGGTTAGGAGCTCGACCGGACTGGATGTTGCCGTGCCCGTCGCATCGCGATTATCAAAAACCGTGAGAGCCGCTCGCCAGTTCTCGCTCGCCCAGGGCGTGCCAGCGTCGGTCGGATCGGCATGATAGAGAACGTTTACGTCACAGCGCACGTCACAGGAATTTCCGCCGCAAGAGATAAAAGAGCAAAACTGGTTATCATAACAATCATTATCGTTCGGCGTGCAGGCGTCGCTAACTCCCGAACGGTGGACCTTGGCGGTCACGTTGTAAAGATCGGTGTAACCATTTTCGTCGGTCACGGTCGTCGTCGCCCGAACCAAGGTCGAGGTGCCTTCGGTGAGGGTTATGTCCGATCCGCCGTTTAAGGTGATCGTACCAAGGGTCGGCGCCTTGTCCTTCTGGATCTCCGGAATCTGGGTATAGGTATTAAGGAGAGAGTCGTCGTTTTTTACGACGCGGAAGCAGTAGGTTTGGAGCTCCGGGGCCGAGTTATCGACGAGCGCGAAATCCCACTTGCCGTCCTGGCCGCCGAATATTTTCGCTACCGAGTTCGTGAAGGGATTCTGTTCTTCGTAAGTTTGATTCACGATGGTGTCCGAACCATGGGTCGGATCGGACGAGGTAGCCGAGAGGGCCACACCATCCGACGAGCTCGAGTTGTCGTAGAAGCGGACCTCGCCCGTGGAGGTAGCCACATCCACATATGTTTCCCCGCTAAAAGAGGTGTCACAACCGCCCGGCGTCGAAGTGGCCACCTGAAGCTTGAAGTTGTCGCGATTCACGTCCGCGCCCTCTCCGCCGACGTGCATAAGGAGCCGCAGACGGAAGGGCGTCCCGGCGGGCGGCATAGTGGTCGGGTTATTCGTATTTGCAAAGGCCGGGCCGACGGAGGTGGCGTTCAGGTTGCCGAAGAACTTGTAGGCGGATTGCGCGTAGGTCGTCATCACGAGATCGGCTACGGTGTTCCCGACGATATCGTCAGCCGTGATGTCCACCCAGGTGGCGTACATGCGTTCGTCGTTCATGCCGTCAATACGAAGACCGTAGATATCGGTTCTCGTCGAGTTAAGCGGGCCTTGTTGAGGCCCCCACGAAGCCATGGTGCTTGTTGAGACCTTATAGTAGACATCCGAAGATGTCGCGATCGTCGCAGTTGCTCGCGCGCTGTAGACCACATAGATGTTACCGGTATTCGAATCAAGGCCGACCTTGGCGCCAGTAATGCCCGAGGTGGCATTGGTGATAGCATCTGTCGTTGTCGCCCAAGTGCTCGACGCGTCGCTAAATTTCGCTGTGCGGATGTCGTCGTCGTTGCCGCCGATCGTTGAAAGCTGGCACCCGTAGGCAAGATAGAGATCGCCGCTGATCTTATTGAGCGTCGCGCCAAAGTGACCGTCGTAGGTCGTATTTTCGGCGCAGTTCGAATCGATCGGGGTCCAGCTCGTGGCCCAGGTTCCCGAAGCATTATTCCATATCTTCGATTGCACGTCGTCGAGCGAGACATCCCAGCGCACCGTGACGACGTTGTTGTTCTTGATGGGCAAGAGGATCATCACGTCGTTCGCGAGGTCGTAGGGCCTTGGGCCCGCTTCGGTCCAGTTCGCCAAGCTGGCCGTACAATTCGAGGAACAACGGATGACGAACGAATCACCGGCATCTTGAATGCCCGCGTAAATCGTGCCGTTCCGCGCCATGGTCACCGCCTGCAGGTTGCTACCGGCCGAGAATGTGCCGCCCTGGGTTGAGCTCGTGATATTAAGCGTCGTCGAAATGGTGTCGCTCGCGGTATTAACCTCGGTATACCACAGATCGTCGCTGCCGCTATCCACCGTGACGACATGGATGCGAGTTCCCGTCGTATTCCCCGGCGTCCACCGGTCATACCACAGGGAAACACGGATGCAGTCGGTCTGCGAGTCAACGGTCACGCTGGTCGTGCTCCAGCTCGTGCCACCATCGGTCGTTTTTCTATAGACACACGCACCGGTTGAATCACGATAGAAGGCGTAGCCGGTCTGATCGCTCGTGAAGACGTTCGTGAAGGTCGTGCCGTTGTGGGAGGTGGCGGTGGTATTCACCGTATCGTCGATAACGACCGAGGCCGAGAGAGCGTTTCCCGGAAATGAGACCCAGAGAAATGCGACCAGAAGTCCGAGCGCGATCCGGATTCGGATCTTTGTGAGGCGAGGAGGCGAGATGGTACTGGGAAAAGAAGTGGTGGGCATACGCGGAAAACTCGCGGATCTTTAGGATCCGCGCCATTACCCCATTATTATACCCTGATTTATGAGCCGATAATAAGGTTATATTGGCAGATCGTACCCACGATGGTGCCGCTCGCATTCGTTTCCCGATAGATGATGACCGAGCTGAAGGAACCGGGCGTCGTCGAGGCGCCGAGTGTGATATTCATATTAACCGTGCTCGTTGTGCCCGAAGGAGACGAGAGCGTTCCCTGGACGCCCTCGGGTAGGTCGCCCAAGGCAACCTGGTAGGGCAGATTATCATCCGACGGGGAAAGATTGACCGCAAAAACCGTTCGATCTCCCGGACGAAGCGTCTTCGAGAATGGCTGAACCATGCAACTATGTTTAGCTTCCGGTGTTTCGATGGATGGGAGCGGCTGGGGGGGCGGCGAATCTGGCACGCTTCCAAAAAGCGCCTGAACAATGCCCGGGGTTTGGTATTCAACATTAACGCGGATGCCGTCAAGAAGAATTTCCGGACGCTCATAGCTTGAAAGTCCTCTGATGCTTACCTGAAGATGCTTGAGGTCGTTCCACGAAGAGAGCGGCAAACTGAAACTCGCATCGCGCCAATTGCCGCGGCTCACGGTGCCCAGGGGCACCCACTCTTTGCCGTCGAGAGAAACGGTGATTTGAAAAATGTCTTCGCTTCCGCCGCCCACGACCGTCGGATCGGCTGAAGGCGAATTAATGTTCCAGGGAATCTCAAGTGTTGTGCTCTCGGCGGTGCTCGTTGACACGACGTCCATGGTTCCGCTCGCCGTCGTCGTGGACATGGCCTCGGCGGTACTCGCTGCGGAAGAAGATGGCTCCATGGGCGCGGGCGGCGGGGGTTCTGCGACTGGCGGCGGCGTTTCTAATGACGGTGTTGGCGCCGGCGCCGGATCGCTCGGAACGCTTGATGGCGGCGCGGCTTCTGCCGGCACATCGCTTTGAGCCAGGGCGAGCGGCGCAAAACCCGGCCACCAAGAGACCGGCGGCGCGGTTGTTTCGGGCAGGGTCTCCGGAGCCGGAGGCGGAGGCGCGGCCGGCGCTCCCGACGATGCGGACGACGACTCTGCCGCCGAAGACGAAGGGAGCGAAGATGATGATGAAGATGCCGACGCGTCTTCGGGAAAGGCAAAGTTCCATACGAAAGTGAGCGTGGCGGACTGAAAGACATGCGAATCGTCTGGGGTGTCAATGTCGCCAATAAAGTTCCCGCAAAAGAACTCGGCGCTGCCGCCGCGGAAGTAGGCGGCATTCGCGCGCGTGAACTCCTCCGCCGGACTGCCATCAAGCTCCGGTTCTCCGAGGACGTTCTCGACCCCCTCCCACGACCCGAGGCACGAGCTCGGGTAATATTCTGCCTGATCGGCTCGAGCGCGAAGGTTATAAAGCGTCAGAATAAATAAGGCCGCCAGCGCAACGCCCGCCCATGGTCGGAGGCGCCGCACAAGGGATCGAAAGCGATTCGGGTCGCGGCCCAGGATCACCGTCCGGCCGCCGTCGGCAAATGTTGTTTCTGGACGCGGGACCATATAATTATCTCTTCCAGTATATCGCGTTTCCCCACCCGCCGAAACCAAAAATGACCGGTTTTACCATGGCCTTAACGAAGCAAGCCGGTTTTGCGAGCCGTTCTACTCCTCGAGGGTCTTTTCGACGTCTTCAATCTCCTTGTCGAGCGTATCCCGGGAAATATCGAGGGCTTCGCGGAACTTATCGAGCACATCCGTCCCGGTAAGCTTCGCGATGCCGAGCTTCGTCGCCTCGGCCTCGTCCAAAAGCCGGATCTTTTCTTCCACTTCCTCATTCAAGGCCGCAAAAATGGCCTCGGTCTTCCGTTTCACCTCGTCGGTCTCCCGGCGAGTCATCTCGCGGCGGCGAACGAACTCGCGGCGCTCGTAGAGGATATAAAGCACGAGGGCCATGATGCCGACCACAAAGAGCAAGAAGACGAGCCAGCCGAAGCGGACGAGGAATGGCGCCGAAAGAACTTCAAGTTGGGTCTTCGCGCCGTATCCGGTTTCCGCACCGGCCTTGGTGGTCATGCGAACCATGAGGTCGTAACTGCCGCGCATCAACGCCTTTCGGACAACGGCCGTCCACCGGCCCTCCTCATCGGCGCGAACCGACTCTTCGGCGACCATCTTATTCTGAAGTTCAAGGCGAAGCGTGACCCGGGCATTCCGATCGGCGATACCTTCGACGATAAGCGGCTGGCCCGACTCGATGAATCCAGGCACGTTAGTGATATCGACTGTGGCCCGGCCCTCAACGCTGAAGTCCTTCGTTATCTCAACGGCATTCGAGGCGCGATCGAGGGCCCGAAGAACGACGCGGTGGTTTCCGGGCAGGGCAGCGGGGAGAGAGACGGCGCCGATGACCGTCTTCTCGACTGGTATGCTAACCACATCACGATCGTCTATCTTCGCTTCAAAGTGATCGATACCCGAGGTGGTATCTGTCGCCGCCAGAAGCGCCTGGGGCGGAGCGCCAGCCTCATTCTTGAGATCAGCCGTGAAGGCCTCCGGCGGCGTCATATCAATAAGCGCCTTACGGTGGAGAACCTGGCTCCAAGTACCGCTCTGGCTCTTGAAGCGCAGGTGGAAGTACCACACGCCATCGGGCGTGTCTTCGAACTTCTTGGTTTCGATAATGCCGTCACCTGATTTTGGCGGCACAGTATCCGTTTTATCGGACAGGACCGCGGAAACCACGGTCATATCCGGCGGCACGCGCCATTTGAATTCGGGGTTCTTGTTCGCGTACCATTTTTCCGGATCGGGATGCGTGGGCGAGGTGATCTCAACCGAGACCGGGAAGCCATTCGCGGCCGGTGAGGCGGGCGCCTCCGGCTCGTTCGTGTCGGAAGGCGGTGTCGCTTCTGGTTCCGGTTCCGAAGGAGGAGTGGCGCCGCCGAGCGTAAGGATCGCCTTGCCGGTACCGGCCAGGACGTCCGTCCCTTTGCCGTCGGCGGCGAGAACAGAAGCAGAAGAAAAGAGAAGCGTTGCCGTGCCGGCCTTCTGCGCCTTGAAAACGACGGAGACGACCGCGCCGCCTTCTTTGGTATAGGGCGTGGGCGAGCCACCGCTAAAAACAACCGTACCCTTGCTGTTCGAAAATGTCGGCTCACTGGTCCAAAGGGAAAATAACGAACCGTCTTTGGTAACGCTTGAAACGGAAAGAAGGGCGGGATCGAAGGTCACCGTGCCGTCGGCGGCATTCACTCCCACGCCGCCGCCCGAAGAGAGAACCACTTTAATGGTGAATGTTTTGCCGATGCCATAAGTGCCGGTGTCCGGAGAAAACAAAAGGCGCGCGCCTTCGGCCCGAGCCTGGGGCGCAAAAGCCGGGACAAGCTGAACCACAAGACCAAGCGCAAGAAGCACCGTCGCCGTCCGTCGCCCTAAACGCGTTTCGCGCATTACCATTATGGTTGCTTTGTCGTGAGCACTTCGACAACCGGCAGCTTCCGACCAACGCCAACCTGGAGGATGGGCAAGGAAATGATGAGAACGCCCTTCTTAAACACGGCTTGGGCCTTCACCGGATCGACTTCGGCGGGCAAAATGACTTTCCTGAAGAACGGCTCCCAAACGCACTCTTGTTGGATGAACTTGCCCTCGAGATCGGCCGCGCTCGCCTGGCGGCCGCCAAGATCTTCGGCCTTCGCGATCTTGACGGCTGGCCGTTTGCGCACGCCGCGGATCGTCAAAACGTCGCTCTCATCATCCAGAGTAATATCAAAATCTTCGGGCTCAACACCGGCGGCGAGCGCGTAGATCGTGACTTCGGCAATGTTCTGATAAATATCGATGGCGAGGCGCTGGCGATCCAGAAGCTCTTCCTCATCAACGGGCTTCGCGGCCGATTTTGCGGCGGCACTCGGGGCAGAGCGCTCAGGCGGACGCAATCCAAAAGCCGCCCGGCGCGTGCCATTCAGTTTATCGCTTAATTTGTCGAAAAATGACGTCATGAAAAGAAACGCCTCGGTACTTCATTAGTATAGCAGAAAAGAACGTCAGAGCTACAGAAAATCAGAGAAGCAGATGGGAGAGAACTATAAACCGATAATGCTTTTCTAGTGACGAGGTGATTTGCCTTCGGAGAAGCTCTCGGAGGTATCCGGCGCTTGGTATCCAAAGGATGCCGGATGCCGAGAGGCAGTGGCCGACCGCCGCCGGAGCGGTCGGACCACGATTCTCCGCAAGGCAAATCACCTCGTCACCCCTACCCTGTCCAGCAAAAGAGCATGACGCTGAAATCAACGAGGTTGACCTTGCCGTCATCGTTAATGTCGGCGATGGGGTTCGTCGTCCCCCAATGGAAAAGCAGGATAGAGAAGTCCACCAGATTCACCTTGCCATCCCGATTTAGGTCCGATTGGCCGCAAGCATCGGCCGCCGGATTCTTGCCGACCCCGACGAAAAGTATCGGACTCCAGGCGCTCGTGCCAAAAACCGGAAGCGTATTCCTGGCTCGAACCTCGTAGGTATCAATGGAGAACTGATTGGTGGGAATGGCCACGCTCCACGCGCCGCGCGCATCGGCCGTAGTCGTTTTTTTAACAATGTCGGCCGAGGTAACCGTGGTTTTCGTTTGGCGGCTCGTCCAAACATCAATGTTCGACCGAGGCGCGGCATAGCCGGACGCCTCTATGGCGTCGCCAAAACCAACGGTGGTTTTCGCCGCTCC
>ERZ1292625.2314-Hain-H41-01um-R1-2314-length-18081-cov-5_pt1 | contig 18081 bp, 26 predicted proteins | sample MGYA00564400_ERZ1292625 | MGnify/ENA primary metagenome ERZ1292625 (study PRJEB36523, sample SAMEA6512639) | groundwater metagenome | collected 2019-01-08 | study: AquaDiva: Metagenomics assemblies of 32 groundwater samples
ATTCCCTGATTACGGCATTGACCGAACTCACCAGCGGGAACGTGGCCACGGGCGATGTGCTAGAAATTGTCGATGTCTCGGACACGACCGATGACGCCACCGGATCAAGCCGGAAAACGCTGGCAGGCAGTCTCAAGACCTTTATGCACCAAGCGGGATCGGCGGCGGCGGCATCGTGGCCTGTCTTCGGTTCAGGCACGGTCTTGACCACCGCAGAAGACGGGGCGATTGAACAAGACGCCAATAACTTCTATTTGACCACCGATGCAGGGAATCGCGGGATTGTGCCGATCATCCACTACATTCGAGCAGGCACGGCGCAAACCCTGACGAGCCAAACCGCCGCGCAGAGTATCTTTGACTCTCCGACGAACGGGCGGATCACACTCGAAACCGGCACCTATCAGTTTGAGATGCTGGTGGCCTTCACAGGCATGTCAGCCACCACGGGGAACGGACAGATTCTCTTCCTGTGTGGCGGGACGTGTGGTGACTGGCTGTGGATGTCGAATGCGATTGATGGCGTAGCGACCACGACACTCCTCGACCTCGACAACGCCTTTCATGTGACGAATGCTTCAGCCGCGCTGGTGGCTGCCACCGCCGTGAACACGACGCTTCGTGTCTTTGCGAAAGGGACCGTAGAAGTCTCAGGCGCGGGGACGTTTACCCCACAGATTGCACTGACCACTGCCGCTGCCGCCACCGTGGTGGTGGGTTCGTACTTCACCATTCGTCGCCTTGGAGCGACCGGCACCAACAGCATTGGGCAGTGGGACTAAACGGAGGGTATCGATGACCGTCTTTCGATCACTCGCGCTCGTGATCTTCTTGTCGGCGTCAACAGCGGCGCTCGCGGCCACGAGCCATGTGCAGTCCAATGACAGCGATAACACCGGCGCAACCGCCGCCACGTCCATCACCACAAAAGTCTTCGGCGCGAGCACCACTACCGGGTCCACCATCGCGGCCGCGATGTCTTGGGCGGGGACCACGGCCAACCTCGACAGTTGCACTGATACCGCGGGCAACACCTACACGGTGGCCTATTCGGGTATCCGTGATACCACGAATAGCCAGAGCGGGGGCGCGTGCTATGCCATGAACATCACCGGAGGCTCGTCGTTCACGGTCACGGGGAATTTCTCAGCGAGTGTAGGTTTTCGGGGTGCTGTCGCCCATGAAATTGGAGGGGCCGCGGTCTCGTCCTTCCAGTGCCAGGCGTCGAATCAGCAAATTAACCCCGGAACGGGGACGGATGCCGTCACGTCTACGACGTGCAACTTTACCGGAGCGGGTAACTACGTCTTTGGTGCCTCATTTCAGGATTCCGGTAGCGGGAATACGCCTACTGCGGGTACGAATTTCACCGCGCGAGAATCGGCCAACGCCTGTGGCGGTGATCTGTGCTGGCTAAGTGAAAGTCGCATTGAATCCGGCACCGGGAATTTCGCGGCCACAGTCACCAATGTAGGGGCCTCGGATGACAATATCACCATTCTCATGGCGTTCGCCCCGGCGGTCACGGCGATTGCCGGTTGCCGCCTCTTACAGGACGGGACGAGCTTCCGATTACTCCAGGACGGGACCAGTAAACGGCTGCTCCAGGCCGGAGCCGGGGCGGGATGCGCGGGCGGGGGGCCGGCGCCCACATATCCCGGCTGGTATGGGCAGACAGGATGGTATAATTAGAGGATGAGCCATGCGTGGTCGCACTCGTATTGTGTGCGCGTGTGGGAAACACACCATCCAGTATCACAGTACTTTCTCGGTGTGTTTTCAATGTCGGATGGAACAAGGGGTCTATAACCGCCGTCGGCCTGACGGTTTTGGGAGGAGTCAATATGAGAAACGTGGTGGGAAGTATTATATGCGTCGTTGGCGTGCTGCTCGCAGGGCTTTGGGCTTACCCTGCTGACGCGGCGACGGTCAATATGAGAAACGTGGTGAGAAGTATTATATGCGTCGTTGGCGTGCTGCTCGCAGGGCTTTGGGCTTACCCTGCTGACGCGGCGACGGTCAATTTGGCCTGGGACGCCAACACGGAAGCGGATCTGGCGGGATATAAACTATACCGTGCGCCGGGGGTATGTGCCACGCCAGGTGCGTTTGCCACCGTGGGGACGTTCGGCAAGGTGACGACGGGCAGCAACGTGGTGGCTACGGATGGCACCTACTGCTATCGGCTCACGGCCACAGACACCGCGGCGAATGAATCGCTCTTTTCTAATACGGCGGAGGCGGTAGTCAACGTGGTCCCTCCTGTGGCTCCAACAGGCTTCAGTGTCCAGAGTGTGCTGCCGTAGCCCTGGAGGAGCCGATACCCTGGAAAGCGCCGAAAGACATGACGGCAGGCCAATTTCGGGAGTTTAGCTATCAGTGGTGGACGTGGAAGAATCGGAGAGACGAGGTGTGCCGATGATCCGTATAGGACCAAAAGCCCGACTGCATGGGATGCGTCCGGAGTTGCACTACGCCAACTTAGTATTGTTTGGTATTCTCAATAAACACGGAGCGGTGATGACTCTTACCCATGGGATGGACGGAGTGCATAGTCGCGCATCTATTCACTATGCGGGTGGAGCAGAGGATTTGGTGTTTGCATCCACGTTGGACCAGACAACAAAGGAGGAGATCTTTACTGAACTCAAAGCAAGTGTGGGACAGGACTTCGATGTGCTGTTTGAGGCACCAGGTCTGCCAAATGAACACCTCCATGTGGAGTGGCAACCGAAAGAGGCCTACAGATGAGTAACGACCCTCATCTTAGTACCGGGGATTGGCTCGGTATCGGCGGTTTTGCAGCCACGGTGGTCGGCTCGGTGGTGGGAGGGGTGAAAGCTATGCTGGGGAAACGCGACGAACGGATTACCACATTGGAGCAGGGCCATTACGATCAAGTGGCACAACTGACAGAGCTTAAAACATGCCAGGAAAACACAAAGGAACATTTGGGGTATATTAGAAGGGTGACTGAGGGCACCAACGAAAGACTGGATCTCTTAATGGCTACCCTGGCGAACCGGATGCCAGGGGGCAAGCGACGGACGGACGAATAAGCGCATCATGATGTGCCTAACCTAAACCAAGGAGGGCAGCCATGGGATTAAAAATTATCGAATTCGTAAACATGATTCTTCCGGCGATCTGGGCTGTATCCGGACCAGCCCTCGTCGTGATGATAACCGCTACCGCGAATAACCTGGCGAAGCTGTATATCCCCCGAGGGATTCAGATTCCCCTTGCAGGCGTGCTGGGGGCGGTTGTGGCCGGCATGACCGGCGACGGCCAGGTCAGCGCGGCGGCAGTAGGTTTGGCAGACGGTGTGGCGCTGCAAGCGGCGCTGTCGCTCAGTCCAGACAAGTTTCTCGCGGGAGCCAAACCGTAGCATGGACCCGCTGAGTTGGGGTACGGCGATCGGAGGACTAATTACCGTCGTTGCGGCGGTGATTGGATTCCTTCGCTATAGACGAGGTAAACGTGAAAAACTGGTGCAAGCGGAAGTGGATGAGCTCAAAGATCAACTGGCACATCCTCACACTGAGCCTGATCCTGCTAAACGGTTGTTCATGGGTAAGCCAACAGCCAAAGGTTGAGCATCGGTTTTGCCCTACGATCGTGCTCTACCAAGCAGACGGGTCTGAAAATGCGACCCACCTCGCTGTGGAAAAGACGTGCTTGCAGGCGTTGCAGAAGCGTCTGGATGCGGCCTACGGGGAATAGATACAATTCGGTCAAGGCAGTATTTGTCTAGACCGAATGCGCGCCGCCGAGGGGGAGTGAGAGTTGTATCCCGCCGTTACAATCACACACGCAGATATAATCCGGCAGGCGAGACACACAATATGGATGTCGTGGATCATCATGGTGTTCGTACAATACTCACCGTAGGTGAGCATGTTCGCCTCGGGCGAATCGTATCGACGATCATGGCCACACCGTCGTGGTCCCCATAAAGAGATCCCACTCCTGCCGGTGCTCCGCAAGATCCCGGAGACCGTACATATAGGGCTGGCTCCCGTCATCCTGTTTGCTCGCTTTGTATTTCAGAATCAGCGGTGCGCACTGTTTCAGGAGCCGCCCGAAATAGCGATCTTCCGGGATACGCCCGGAGATGTTCCGCTCTTTCGTATAGCGGCGGTAGGCCGCGCGGAATCGATCGCACGGCGTATGCGCCGGGAAGGCGGTACTCTCGCTACCGACGATCCGACCTTCTTCAAGACATTCCCTCCACCACTGGTGAAAGCTATGCGCGCTCGACAATTTTTGATCGGCAAGGGCGACCGTGTCCGGGGCGGCGTTGACTTGGGAGAGGGGGAAATCGAGGAGGTAGCGTAAGAGGACTGGATAGCCTCCGTCAGACTCCATTCCGAGACGCATTGTCTCAAAAAACTGGCGATCTTGTTTGCGTCCAGGCCCAACCTCGAAAACCGCGAATCGCCGCTCATCGTAACTCGCAGGGACCAACCAGTCTTCATTCCCGATAACAACCACTCGTGTTTTATTTGCGACCGGGTACGGCTCTTTCCCTTTGTGCTCGATGACATGGGTGTCTCCTGTAATCAGGTCTTTGAGGACCCCCTCTGCCTGTTTATCCCCGCTCCAAAACGCTTCATCGAGAGTGAAGAGGAGGCAATTCTCCAAGTGTCCGTTAAAATTTCCGAGGAGATAGCGTTTATTACTCGTGACTAGGGCGTGCCCACCAAGCAACGCGCTCACCCGTCCGATGAGGGCGTTTTTTCCTACGCCTTTCGCCCCCTTAAAGACAAGCGCAACCAAGGGCTTTTCAAACGGGCGTTGGACCAGATGGGCAAAATACCCGATGAGCCATCGGAATAATTCCTGATGGCCATTACAGACGTTCACGAGCGCGTGTTCAAGGAAGAGATCGACGGCGTAATGCGGCGTGTAGTGGGGCTTCGGCGCATAGGCGAATCCTCTCCATAAATTGTAAAATCGTTCAGGGGCCTGCTGCTCCGGCATGAAGACCAGGCCGTCGTACTCCCGGCGGTCTTTTGACTCAAGCCAGAGCTGGGAGATTTGGTGCTCCGTTCGACCGAGTTGCATTTTCTGCGGGGCAAATTTTTGGTGGAAGGCACCGACCGACAGATGCTCCAACCGATACCGGTCAAACGGATCGGTGGTTTCCCAGAGAATATGCGCGCCGCCTCCAGCCAGCACGAACGCATACTCTTGATTGATTTTTGCAAAGGGATGAGGCGTGCCGTTGACACCGGGCGCCGGCGTAAAGATGACTTCTGGCGCGGCAGATCCTACCGGAGCGAGACCATATTTATAGGCGTGGCGGACCTTCTCGCGGAGTTCATCATACGGCCAAGGGGGTTCGCACCGCTCATTCCAGTGGTTATCGAGCAGGTTAATCGCTTCCTCTTGCAAGACCCCCAGGTCTTTACAGCGCGCGGCAACTTTATAGGTGGTCTCATCGCCGCCCGATCCTTGGAGTGCCAGCGGAGCGTACCGGGTGAGATAGTCAATCGCCCGATCGGTCGCTTGAACGGGATCGATGCCCGGAAGGACGATGTTGGCGAGTTCGTGTTTCTCTCGGGGCGCACCGCACGCCTCGATCATCCAGGCGGGAGCGGCGGCAAGTGGACCATGAGTTGCGCTATAGTCTCCGAGGGAAACGGAACTTCCCTCACCAACAAGATACCCTCCGGCGCTCCGAATATCCAAACATTGACCGAGTGTATGGGCGCCCTGGCGCACGGGTGTTGACACACGATATAGGTAGTGCCGTCCTCCGCTCGGAGTGTATTGAGTGAAGGTGTCGGGCATTTCCCGTCCTTCAATTTCAAGCCTCAACAACTCACGGTCCCCCCTCCCCGGATTCAACCCCTTCTTATCCGGCTTATTATCTACGTCGATGGCTAAAATCGCTTCACCGTCCCCGAATTTACCGGTGGAGATCCCGATATTGTAGTGGGGGTTCTGGCCCCACCATCCGTGTAGCGTGAGGGCATCCCGTGTGGCGAGGTCTTGCCACCCTTCAAAAGCCGGAGGCGCCTTGTGCCCTGAGACGATGGGAAAGATATAGAACCCTGCAGAGGCTAGACGGAGCGCCGAAAACAGTTTTGAGGGCATCTACGGCGTTCCTAGAGCACAAAAAGGAGGTGAGTAGGAGGATTATTTCCGGTATCGTTCCCCGGTCCACCCTTCAACTGCCAGGGGGAGTCCAGCGCTCCACTCAGGCTGTTTAGCCATAAGTGAGAGAAACATCCCTAATTGACGGTCTGCCGCCCCGGTGGCAGGCGCCTCAACGACAATTTCATCATGGACGTGAAGAACAATATCCCATTTCGCTACGTCTACCGCCATGATCGAGAACGCCAGCATGTCCCGTGCGATCGCCTGCACGATATTTTCCGTCAATTTTCCACCATAGGTGTGCGTTTCCGTCCATTGCTTGGTGCGATCATCGACGCATTTATAGTGGACTTGCTCTTTCTCTTCGCCCCACCACGTCGTCGCCATTTTCAGGCGGGCATAGGGATAGCACAAACAGCGCCCGGAGGGAAGCCGGCAAAACAAAAAACTGCCGTTCATGCGAAATTGTATCTTGCCCTTGGCGGCGGTCGTCACCAGACCGGGACTATACACCGCGTCATAGGCCGCACGATCCAGCTCCCACCACAAACTGACGATATGGGGGTTTGCTTCCCGCCAGGCCGACTTAATAAACTCCGCTTCCTCATCTGGCACCTTGACCCCGTAAGTGGTCGCCATGGTTTGAAAAGCTCCGACCCCGCCTTGGTAGCCGCACGCGAGTTCGGAGACTTTCCCGATCTGCCGCTCCGGGGATGACTTGGTGTAGGCCGTATGGTGCTTCCCATAGATCCGAGCGGCGGCTAAAAGGTAGAGATCCGGGCCGGTGCCAGCGTCGAAATCCCGAAACGCTTGAAGCTTCCAGTCTTCTCCGGCCAACCAGGCCACGACTCGCCCCTCGATGTTAGCGTAATCGCCGGCGAAGAGGAGATGCCCCGGCTTGGCGGTGATAACGCCGCGGAGAATGTCGGACACGACATTCATCGGCGCGCCATAAAGGAGCTCCATCCTTCTGATTGATTCTGCGGGACTCACCCGCGGGAGGAATTCTAGGATTGCCTCAATTTCTTTGTGCTTGAGTTTGGGCCGCGGCATGTTCTGGGGCTGTATGCGCCGTCCGCCCCACCGGCCTGTCGATCCGGCTGCGCCGAATTGGAGGATATACTTGAGCCGGGAATCCTCGGACACCGACGTTTCCATAGCCGCGAGTTTTGCCACAGAGGTTTTAGCATATTCCTGCCGGATCTCTAAGGCACGGGTGACACGGGAGTCCGCCCAAAATTGGTCATTCAAGTGATCGACGATATCCTGTTTAGCGAGCCCATCAATTAAATGTCGCTCCGACTCCGGGAGCACCGTTTTAATCCACGTCGTCAACGCGGTGACTTGGCTTGGATAGGTCACGACCCCGCCGGTCAAGACCGTGAGTTCATCGGCTAGTCGTGTTTGCTCAACGGCTACGACCTTCAACGCCGCGGCAATCGCCGGGCGATCCACATGGACGCCCCGCTGATTGATCGCACAATCGACGACCCAGAGTTTCCGTTCGTCATCGGAGAGACGGAGTACCCGGTTAAACACTTCACGCTCGACCCGCACGTCCTGCTTGCAGTAGTCATAGAGCCGCTGTTTGCGGTCTTCGGAGTCCCACCACTCATAGAGGATAGTCGGCGGGGCTCCGCTCACCGATCGAGGTTTGCTCATCTGAATCGCCAGGCGATTGCCTTGCAGGTCTTTTCGGATCTCGATACCCAGCGCCGCGGACATATCATCGAGTTTCCCCGGCAGCGCCATGGCGTAGCCTTCACACATGGTGCAGAGGCACTGTTCAGGTTTAAGCCTAAGCCACCGATGTTTAGGAACACAGATATTATTCCATACTGCCAGCTCAAATTGACAATTGTGCGCGGCGAATTGTCCACCCGCCTGTATGTGCAGCATTACATCCACCGGGATAGGGTCCCCGTTACGCCATAATTCAGGTTCGTCATCATCGAACGCCCATGCCAGACACCACGCATCGGCATCTGGGTCTTTCGTATATACGTCAACCCCTGTGTCTTTGAGATCCTGCGGAGAGTGAGTCTCGAAATCTCCGTGAAGAATCATACTCGCTCCAAGTATGCTGCCGCTTCACGAAGTTTCACGGGGTCATCGTTAAACCGACCTACTGCGACGTTACAGCGATGACAGAGTAGCCCGCGAACTTTATTTTTTATGTGGCAGTGATCCACGCACCGCTGATTCTGCGGAAGGGATAACAGGTCTCGTTTGCACAGTCCGCAGCGGGTTCCGAATCGTTTATACAGTTCTTCTTTTGGTGCTCCGTAGCTACGTCGTTCGTACCGAATACGTTTCTTTCTTTGCTGAATCCGTAACAAATCAATGTTAGTTTTAAGAGCTACGTCTCTCTTCTTTCTGTCACCGCGAACACAAATCTTACATTGGTTCAGAAAACCCTTAGCCATACTTCTATTTCTATAGAATTGGCGTATATTTTTTCGTAGGCCACAGGCAGTACAGCGTTTCATAGTGTCCTAAACAAGCACGGCCCCCTAGCGCTAGGGGGCCGCTCCGCTGTTAGTGGGAAAAAATATCCGCGGCAGTCATCGGCTTCGATCCGCCCGCGGCTCCGGCTGGCGGGGTGATAGGGGAAAAGACTTCTTCAGGACTCAAGCGACCGGAGAGGGGTTCCCCGTCTCTGGTCTTCTGGACGTTGTTCAGGCCGAATGCCACGCCCTTCACACCTTTGACATCGTAAATAAACGCGCGAACTTCAGCAATCCCGTAGCAGCCGGCGTAGAATTTCGACTCATCAATAATCTTATGAACATCGGCGTCCACCAGGCCGGGCGGATTCTTCGACGTGGCGGTAATAAAGATCGCACCAGGCACGTACCCGGCAAACGTCTTTTCCTTTTGATCCCGAAACGGATTCTTGAGCGTCGGCCACTTGGTTTTATCCGGGCCAAACTCATCGACGATCGCCCGCAACATTTCTTCCACGAGGTTTTGCAAATTCGCCCCGAGCGCGAATAGCATCACCAGTGAAAACTTCGCGTCCTCGGGATTCCCGCTCATCGGTTTCCCCTTCCGCAGGACGCAGGGAAACGACACCCGGAATTCCGGCGTGATGATCGTTTTCAACGCCTCCTTAATGTGCCCGCCCCCGCCACTGATCGCTTGCCCCGGCTGCATAAACTCACTCATCGCGCACCTCCCTCAGTACCTCTCGGTACCATCCGTTCAATCAGTACCTCAGCCCAATTCGCGGGGCCGTAACGCGCCGTTCCTACGCGAACGGGTCCACAAAATCTTTCGGGAACGCCGCCATCATCGGGATTGTGGTTTCCGTCATCTCCAACCCAACCGGCTCCCAATCCCCCGCGAACATATCTTCGGTCGTCACCTCATACGGCTCTTTATCCCCACTGTTGTTGGTGTAATGGAATACCTGTCCGGTGACGTGAATTTGCCCGCCGTCGTTCCAGCATGCTCGCGTCATCGGCTGCCCATCGATCAACTGTGTAAGCGCGGTAAGAAACGTCATACGGCTCCTTATTCAAGAGGATTCAATATGATGATCGGTTTGAACACTTGCTCCGCGGTCAACCGGAGCGGCGGTCGCTCATCGTCCATGGTCACAAGGGTGTGCCCGCTGGATTCGGTTTTCCATAGGGGTACAATCAGGCCCTTCGATTTCCCCAGCATCTTTTCCATCTGCGCCGGAGATTTCAGCTCTTGCACCTCGTACATGGTGTCGCCCCACCCCGACGCGCGCAGCATATTCGCGACCTGTGCGGGGTCAATCCAGTCTCGTCGTGGCCGCTTGGCAACCAGTTTGTAACCGGGGATTTCCCGGCCCTGTTCGAGTTCTTGGTAGGCAAACTCATCGAGCGCTTTCAGCCAGGCTTTGACCGTATCCCGGCTATCCAGCGCGCGTTTCAGTTGCACCGGATCATACGACCGCAGCGGACTAAACGTCAGGGCGAGATGCTGGTCTTTCTGTTGTTCGATTTCCGGGCAGACCCGCTGCTTCGCCGCAGGGCACCATCGACAATGCTCCCCTGGAATCAGCGCGGCGTCCGGGTCCTTCGTCGCCTTCGCTTTCTCTTGGAGCATCGGCTTAAAGTCAAACAGCAGATCCAACTTAGAGAGGGTCCAGGTGCGGAACGTGTCTCCATCCGCCATGCAGCGCGGCTGCGAAACGCCAAGTTCGATGTCCTGTACGTCATGCCCGAGTGTCACCACACACCCGAGGGCGTAGTATTGCAGTTGGAGATTATTGATGACAGAGACAAACACGCCGGCCCCATACTTAAAATCGATGACGATAAGTTTTTTCAGCCACGGCCAGTAGACCCAGAAATCCGCAGTGCCGTAGCATCCGGGAAAGACACTCGACAGGTCAAATTTGTGCTCGACCCCCCACACGGCGCCGTTCTCGATCGCCACGTCGGTAATGTAGGCCCGGCACTGCAGGACATATTCTTTGACGGCCTTCCGCATCTCCCGGCCTTCGTCGGTGTGCGGGAATTTCGGCTCCATATCGTTCAGCAGCCAGAACGACGCGAAGGTGTGCGCGCGGGTGCCGGCGTCGGCGTACTTGCTCGACGTACTAGGGAGGCCTTTCGAGAGGCGCACGCTCCCCGGACACACCGCCCACCGATCCATGCTGGACGCGCCTATCGGGGAATGGTCTTCCTGAATTTCAACAGGCATGCGTTACACCAATCCTTTACAGTCGTGATGGTAGCGTAACTCCACCGGCTTAATAAGATTCAGATGCACTACGTGAGGTCGGTATTGACCTTTAGGCCGATGCTGAAACATTTTTGTGTAGCGAACAGTGTTGGGGATAGGATAGCTCATCGGTTTGCCCCATCGATCCACGTCTAAAAGCCACCCGATGTCAATGTCATAGTTATCCGGCATTAACCGGCACCGGATATAGACCTGCCACGGGGCGCCGATCAAATCTGTTCGGCGTGTGACCATTTTACTTCGGAATACCGCGTAGCTCATGGTGCCCCACGAAGCGGAGGCGGCGGGGGTCGTCATCCCCCAGCATACCGCCCCCGGTTGATCGACGCCTCTGGTTAGGCCGCGTCGATAAACTGCACGAGTTCGGCGTACCGGGATGCCGGCACCGCCTTGATTTGTTGGACGCCCAACTTAGCTAGCACGGTCTGTACCCGCGTCATGCCGGTGGTCTCATCGGCATCCCCTGTGCGGTGCGCCATGAGTTCCGAGAGCTTCGCCCGAACCTGCTCCTCGGTGTACGCCTGCACGACCGGGGCTGCGGGTGTTGGCGCGGCTGCCGGTGGGGTCAAGCCCATCTCTGCCGCCATTTCTGCCGCGGTCTTCCCTACGACTGCCGCCTTCGCCGGGCGTCCTGGACCGGGCTTTTTCCCGGTCTCTACTGCCGCAGGTGCCGGTGGCGCACCGCCCGCTAAGGCGTTCACTGCGGCCACTAAATCTGCGACACTGTCTCCTGATACGGTTAAGGTGTACCCCATCGCTCCTACCTCCCTACTCGAACGGATTAATAAAGGGCGTCGCCGGAATTGGCGTGCCCGGTGGTGCCACAACCGGAACGCCCTGTGGTGTCACAATCGGAGAGTCCGATGGCGTCACAATCGGGGTGCCCGGTGGTGTGTCGAACAGCCGCGCCAGATCGGCGGACCTCCGACGCAGAATTTTCTGCACTTCAAAATCGACATGCTTATAGAGCCCGAAGTACCGGACACGCACCGGCTTGGTTTGCGGGAACCGATGCACCCGAAACACCGCTTGCACGTTGTCGGCGGGGATATAGGACGGTTCCACGAATCCCACTTCAGACGCGGCGGTCAAGTCAATGGCGATGCCGGCTGCCACGATATTGCAGATGAGTACCCGCACCCGTGCGTCCTTCGCAAACGCTTTGAGGGTTCGTTCACGCTTCATCACCGTGGTCCCGCCGTAGAGGACTTCCGGGTGCCAGGGCTTCAGCGCCTCGCGGAGACATTCCACCACGTCTCGATGCCAGGCGAAGAGGACGATTTTCTCATAGGCGTCGTCGGTCAATTCTTGGCTGATGATCGCCGCGACACTCGGCGCTTTTTGGAGCCCCACATAGCGCCGGGACTTTTCTGTTTTCTTTTGCAATCCCGCCAGAATATCTACCGCGGCGTCCGAATGCGGTCCCACCATCTCGATCAGCTTCTCCGTCGTGCGGATCTCTTCAGCGATCTGCTCCTTGAGCGGTTCCTCGGAGTGGGGGCTGATGATGACCTCGGAGAACCACTGCCGGATATTGACCGGAGCGGCTTCGACGACCACATCGTAGAAGGCGAGGGCGGGGAGATCTTTCATGACTTCCTTTCGTTCGCGACGGAGCATGCACCGGGCGAGCAACCGTTTCAGCGGCTCCACTTGCCCCGGCTTCGTGCCTTTGATCTTGAGCCCGTAGAGCGTCTGTTCGGTGTCGAGAAATTCAAAGACAAACTCCCAGTAATCTCCGGCGTACAGCCCGAAAAACGAGAGGATCGGCCAGAGATCCCCCGCGTCCTTTTTCGCCGGTGTCCCGGAGAGACACCATACGTAGGTCGCTGTATGCCCAAGTTTTCCATAAACCAGTTTCGTCCGCTGTGTCTTGCGGTCTTTGAGATAATGACTCTCATCGAGGATGACGCAGTCCCAGAACCGAGCACATAGCTTCGTACTCACAGAATTCGCTATCGCTAAGTCGTAGGAGCATATCACTCCATTGGTGGTAGATGACAGCGCGGTCTCCGATGTGGTTACGAGGGTCCAAGCAGATGGACCGAGCGTTGAGAACTTCTCGTACTCGTGCTCCCAATTGAACCGGGCGATTGCCGGGCAAATCACCAAGATATTTCGCGCGCGCACCAAATCGCATGCCACGACCGCCTGTGCTGATTTCCCAAGGCCCGGATCATCCGCCAACAATGCCCGTTTGCTCCGGGCCAAATAGCGCGCCCCCTCAATCTGGTACGGGCGCAACGCCTCGCGCATTTAGGCCACGGTCGGAGGTTGCTGCAGCGACCGATCCATACAGACCGAACACATTTTCTCAGGGTAGGAGATCGTCAGTGCGCGGCAAACAGGGCAATTAATCAGCCGGGTCGTCTGGCCGTGATGGATCATCGCAGAGGGGTTTGATTGTGGTGGTAGCGCTTCCGCGATCGCCTGCTCCTCTGGTTTCACTGCCATGACCGGTGCTGGTGTCTTTTTCTTGCTCATGGGTTCCTCCTGGTGTGGGCCGAGGGGCGAGATCATCCCACCCGGCGTAGTAGAGTAAGAGATGCTGACCGATGTAATCGAGCGTGCCCCCGCAGAACTTGAGCCGGTCGTCTCCGCGTACCGGACCTCGGGTGCCGTCCTGCGTCCCGTAGAGGACTTTTCCCACCGCTTCGAGGGTAATCCCGGACTGCACCGCCAGCGAAATCAACCGGGCGATTATATCATACGCGACAACTTTTTCCGCATCGGTGTCCCCTTTAATCCGTAAAAATATCTCGTTCGGGGCCGTCTCCGAATCCACCGACAAATAGAGCGTCCGGTCCTTGCCGATCTTGACTTTCTGCGTAATATGTGCCCGTCTATTTGGGAGTGCTGCGCGTGTCATAGCCACCTAAGAATTAAATCGTCAAACCAGTCGCACTGTCTAGGCGACCACTCCATCCGCTGGTTGTGTAGCGACTCTAGAAATTCCACAGAGCGCTCCGGTAGTCGCTCCTCGTCGAGTAGAATTTGTAGCGCCTCTTTATCTTCCTGCGTCGGTCTCATCGATCACCGTGCTGGTTGTATCCTCGTGACACTCGAAGGCTTCGCGTGTCATTCGATCATCCCCATCTTACGAAGAATCGGAATGGTCGTTTCATCCCGATTAATTACCGCGCCCCGAGGGCAGATAACATCCCCTAGTTTCGCCGCAAGAAGCGCATCCTTTTCAAGGTCAGTGAGCACATCCTTTACCCGGTTATACTCCGATTGTCGAATAAAAATGGTCTCACTCATTCGCCATCCTCATGAGTACATCCGCGTGACAGGCTTTCGGGGCGCAATGACACACCAGGTCTTTCCCTTTGAGCGGCGTCAACCAGTCCGGCTCCTCGATCCGTCGCTTGCCGGCGTAAATCGCAAACTGCGTGATGACGGAATCGCGGGTGTCCTCTCCATACATCCGATAGGGATTCCCCCAGACGGTCGAGCAATCGACAAGGACCGCATGCGCCGGGACTCGTCCATGCTGGATGTTATAGACTTTAGGCATATTACTTCTTTTTCTTCTTGTTCCGCGGGGCCTTGCCCGTCGTGGTCTTGACCGGCTTAACCGTGCCCGTGGCGCCGTACAGCGCGATCATCGCGGCTTCACACTCCCCCTCGGTTGCGGCCTGTAATTTCGCGGCATGCGATGGGAAAAAATTGACCGCTCGTCCTTTCGACCGGCGCTTGTCGCTCGGTACATCCATCGCCGTTTTCCACGCGGCGGGGTGGACGGTACGCAGCGTCAATTCACACCCCAGCAGGAGTCCTTCGATCTGCCCGCAGGTCATTCCGAAATTAAACTGACTGGTCGCGCCGGCGCCGGGCATCGCGGTTGGTTTCTCAAGGATGGCATTTGTGATTCGATCCCGTCGTCCTGCGATCCACTGGAAGAGCGCTTCCAGATCAATTTCCGTTTTCTTCTGCTTGTTCACCATCCGCCAGCGTACCGGCAGCGGTTCGGTGTGGAGGAAATCCACATCCGGGTTATAGAGGGCGAGCGCACCTGAGATACCGGGGTCGATGGCGAGGATCAGCATAGAAGGCTCCTTTTGTAGCCGGATCAAGTGACCCAGCTTAAGAATGTTAAGGCGCGACTGCGCGACTATCGCGAGGTGTAGATCTGGGTTTTTGCCGTAATATTCTATCGGCATGGCTCCTTCAGAAACTCCGACCGCCAGGCATCTTGATTCGTGTGCGGCGGCGTAGCCGGGGTGTTCCATCCCCCTGTTATCATCTGATGTTCCTGCTCGATTTGCTCGTTCAACGGGACATCGAGTTGCGCGCAGCATTGCGCGTGCAGGATTGTCCCGGCCACGAAGAGACCGAACGCCGTCCCGAAGATGGCTCCGAGTATAACGTTTTTCATCGCTGTCCTCCCGTGTTGTAGGGGCGTCCGGTATCCGCAGCATCACGCGTATGTCCGACGCCCCGCCGACACACCGTTTTCCCGCCACGGGTACTAATTAAATCCTTTATTCGTCGGTCTCGCGGTGCCGTCTTTATCCAGGGTAATCGTCCCGTATTGCACCCCGAAGAACTTCATCGCGGCGGAGATCACCGCGAAAAAGTTGTGCATGTTGTTGTCGAAATTCCCATCAAAAATAAACTCTCCCGAGCGGATACGGAGCTGGTGATTCAACCCGCCCCCGACCAACGGGGTGATGGATATTTCGGAGATCAACCACGGGGGCATCTTCCGCGATCGGACCCCACTTGAGAGAATGTTCACCGGGTTGAATTCAACGGGTGGCGGTGTCAGTTTTTTCTTTCGCATAGGTCTCCTTGAGTTCCGTGTCACAGGCTAGACAGTGGGTCCGACCATTCCGATTGACAAACACATGGTGCATCGCGTGACACCGTGTACACGCCCCCGGCACCCGGTGGAAGCTGGTGGTGTAATCGGGAAAGTGGGAGAGTGCCGGCGCGTCGATCATGGTATCTGCTCCATTCTGCTATTCACCCGTTGCCCGCTCGATACTGTTCGCTCTGCTTGTTGGGGAGAAAGCCGCGGGCCACAAACTGATAGTACAGTTGTCGAAGGGTGAGCGTGAACCCCTGCGCTTCGTACTCCGCAATTATCCCGTTCGCCCGTTCAACCACGGCTTTCGATTTGGCGGCAAATTTCTTGGCGATAAATTGTTCACGCATCGTGCGGGCTCCTCTACAGCGAAATCCAGCGTTCCTCTAAGGCCCGTCGCACCAACTGCACGGTCCCTGTCACCTGATACTTCGCATACATCCGGTAGAGATAATGCTTCACGGTCGCGTAGGTCAACCCCATACCGTGGGCGATTTCTTTTGGCCTGGCTCCCTGCCACAGGTGCTCAAGGATCTGCTGCTCCCGTGGGCTCGGTTTTTTATGAGCCATGAGCGTCCCGCCGCGTCCCCGAGTCCGTAAGTATCTGTAGCACTGGCGGCTTCGCTCTGGGGGGCATTGGGCCTTCCATCGCCATCGTCGTCGGATTGTGCCGCTCGATACAGGCGGCTTTGAAGGTCTCGACGTTGGCCGTGACATAGCCGATCCCGTTGTGCGTCTCGATGCACCCCTGACAGGCGTAGAGTTTGTGCGGACGCAAGCGCCGGAGCGTGCTTTGGCCATCGCACAGGAGACAGATAATTTTGAAGAGACTCACGGTGTCCTCACAACGACACGGGGCGTCATGGTTGCACCTCGTCGCTCGTGAGAAAGATCCCGACAAATCGCGCGGCCCGTTTCACATAGGGCCAGGCGGCATTCGGGATCATTCCGTCCGTGCCGCCCCGGGTGCGTGGATACGTCCAGCGAAAGATGACGGAGGGGTGCCGCAGGGCGCGTGGGTCTTGCAATCCCGCCAAGGCCCGTGAGAGGGCATAGGCCCCGCCGAATCGTACAATGACGTTCGCGGCTTGCTGACTCGATGGCAGATCAGCGTGTGATTTCGCCATAGTGTTGCAATTTATCGCAGAAAACGAAACAGATGTCAAGCGCAAAATGCCGGTGGATGAAAATATATTTTTCATGGTGTCCGTGGGCCTTTAATACTTTCTGGTGGGAGGGAGGGGCCTGTTCACTGGCTCGCAGGAATTTTGGCGCGGGGATATTTCCGCTCGCCCTCTTCGTAATTAATTAAATAGCTAATTCAGTTTCATTTGCTCTGCTCGGCACTGCGTTCCTCACAGAGATACTACGTTGATTGGAATAAAAAACCGCCTCTATCTATTGGTGTTTCTGCGCGGCTATCTCAGCTATTCTAATCAATACCTGTGTTATTCTCAATAGATAGCCTCACAGCCTCCCTGTTAAATCTTCTCAACACCCTATGCCTATTAAGTAATACCCGTTATTCTAATCAATCTAGGTCCAAGAGCTGTTAGGCGGGGGAACTACTTTATGGGGGCTCGCCCTCTTTGGAATAATTAATTCACCAACGACCAAAGAGCAAAGAAGAGGTATCTCTGACTTGATATTTTCTATAGAATAAGTAGAATAAGTAGAATAACCCAATAGGGACAGGGTATTGAGACGTTCTATATATGCTGTTTTTCTGTAAGTATCGAGAATTCCATATAAAAAAGAAGGCCGGGGAGCGGTGAAGCTCTCCCGGCCCAATGGTTAATAGGCGCGGACGCCATTTTAACAAACTACTTGCGCAACGCGCAAGCAGTGGACACTAGGCGCGGCTGTCAACCTATGGATTAAAGAACGCGCGAACGGCTAACTTGATGAGGAGATACCAGAGGTATCCGGTATACACTCCGAGCAGTGCCCCTAAGATCTGCCGACCATAGAATTTGCGGGTTCGGGTGTTGGCTCGTGGTTGTTGGTTACTCATAGGGATAGATCCTTTCGTGGTGGCTACCTTTGGTTTTTCAGTCGTCGGCCAGTGAAGCAGTCCATATCCCCTTTGTTGACGCCGTACCATTTCTTGCCGTCAGGACCAGTGAACCAGACATCATACCGGGCCATTCCTCCGCCAAACCCTGACGCATACCCCTTGCGAATGTAACACCACGGCGATGTCCAGCCAGTCCACTGGCGCACTGTGCCCTGATAGACATTACCGCCATAGCACACGTCCGGCTTTCTATTCGAGAGGTAGAACGTCCCTCTACCTTGCTCAATCATGGCATCCTTCTCAGCCTTGGCGAGGAGGCTATTATGTGTCTTGATTTCATCCTCTGTGGGTCCACCTTGAGGCGTTTCAACCTTGTTAGGCCCATAGGCCCCATGGCCAGAGAAGTTCATAATGTACCCGGCGCATT
>ERZ1292625.425-Hain-H41-01um-R1-425-length-65039-cov-7_pt2 | contig 18080 bp, 9 predicted proteins | sample MGYA00564400_ERZ1292625 | MGnify/ENA primary metagenome ERZ1292625 (study PRJEB36523, sample SAMEA6512639) | groundwater metagenome | collected 2019-01-08 | study: AquaDiva: Metagenomics assemblies of 32 groundwater samples
CCATACACCGGAGATTACGGCGACACAACCTGCGAACCCAACAATTACACCGCATCCAACTGAAACACCGACAAATACAGCTACAAAGACAGCGACAGCGACCAAAACAGCAATTGCCACAGCAACTAAAACGGCGACAGCAACTGCAACTTCTACACCGGAAGTTTGTATCACACCAGAAGTAACCCATACACCGGAGATTACGGCGACACAACCTGCGAACCCAACAATTACACCGCATCCAACAGAAACACCGACAAAAACGGCTACAAAGACAGCGACAGCGACTCGTACAGCAACACCGACCGAAACACCAACAAATACTCCGACCGCAACGGCGACGAGGACAGAAACACCGGCGGTAACGCCTAGCAAGACACCAACGAACACACCTACTAAGACAGCTACTGCAACAGCAATACGTACGGTGACAGCAACGGCGACCAAAACAGCAACGGCGACTTCGACTCCTGAAGTGTTTATCACACCAGAAGTAACTCATACACCGGAGATTACGGCGACACAACCTGCGAACCCAACGATTACACCGCATGCGACTGAGACACCGACTGAGATTCCGACAAGTACACCGACCGGTACACCAACGGAGACTCCAACAAACACGGCTACTGCAACAGCAACGGCTACAAAGACAGCGACTGCGACTCTGACGGAGACACCGACAAATACGCCAACTGCGACAAGCACTGAAACAGCGACGCCGACAAATACTCCGACGGAAGTGCCATCAAAAACGGCTACAGTGACTGCAACCAAAACAGCAACTGCAACATCTAGCGCTACACCAACAGCAACTGCTACGTCACCAAAAGCCGGTCCTACAGTAACGAGTCTCGGCAATACGGGTAATGGGGCCGAAGGTAAAAATGGCTTAGGAATAGCTTTTCTAGCGGTTGCCGGACTTGCAGCTGCCGGAGTCACGCTTACAAAAAGAGGCCTTGATGCTCAAAGAATTGCTCAAGAAAGAGCTTTAAGGAAAGCACGAGACAATCAAGATAGCGAAGATTTACATATAGGACAATAAAATCTCTTAACTAGCGAGGAGGTGAAACACAGAAAACATGAATAATCCAATTAAAATGATCGAAAAAGCTTGGAAAGCGGGAATGATATCGATTGTTGTTTTGACAATGGTATTTGGGGGTTTATTTTTAAACCTAAAAGCAGCTTCAGCTGAGGCGCAACCAAACTTAACCGTCAGACATTTAGGGTATCAACCAGAACCTAATGCAGGCTGGAATCACGGCATCAATGTAAAGGCTGGAGATGAAATATTCTTCTACGCCGAGATACATAACACTGTAGTAGGTAGTCGAGCTGACAATGTCAAAATAAAGGCTTCTTTGCCTGGAGGGGATTTCGTAGACGGACAAAGTGTTGCAACAGTTTCTGCGCTTAACGCGAACACTGTAAGCGATACAGTCAATATTCATATCAAAGATGGCGGGCACCTTGAATATATTCCATATACTACAAAAGTAACCTGGGATGTAAACGGGGATGGTAATTATGAGTTTAACAATCAAACAATTACTAACAACGAGATCACCACAAATGGTATCGTTTTAGGTGATCAAGATGGTTGCAACAACTTTATAATTCAGGTTAATTGGGCGGCAAGAGTAGTTGCCGGTCCAAAACCAAGTCCAACACCTTCGCCTTCACCAAGTGCGTCGCCAAAACCGACACCGTCGCCGACGCCAAGCCCAACTCCTAGCCCTAGTCCAAGTCCGACACCGAGCCCGACTCCGACGCCTGTTGTTTCACCAAGTCCGACTGCGACACCGGTGGTTATAAACAACAATAACAGCCAGGAGCAACATCAAGAGCAAAACAATAACCAAAATGTCAATATTACCCTTGGTAATAGTGGAGCAGTAGCAGGAGTTAAAACTCCCGTCAAATCTCCAGAGACTGGTGTATCTGTTCTTGGTTTAACATCTATGTTTGGAGCAGGTCCTGTAGGGCTTGCACTTTCTAGATTTGGCCGAGGTAGAACGGTTGGAAAGCGTGAAGATGAAGAAACTTTAAGTGAAATTGCCAATAATCTTTTTTCTAAAAAGAATAAAAAGCAATAATCTTAAAATCGATACGTTCATTTAAAAGATGGGCGTATCTCAAGTTTGGACCGTAAGTTGGGCAGGCTTACGGTCCTTTTAAAAGGGACATATGTTGGGCAGGCATATGTTCCTTTTAAAGCTGGAAGACAAAAGTGGATGATTCTTCGAATCATTTGACAAAGTAGAAAGCCTGGGATAGAATCTACTTGGCTTCTTAATCGAATATTTCCTAAAAATTATTTGCGGCGTGCAAGTTACAATAAAAGAAACTAAATCGAAATAATATGGCAAGTGCTAAAGTATCAGTTAAAGTGAAGGGTAAAGATGAACCAACGGATGGTAACATCCAAGAGGAAAATCTGAGTGCTGGGTCTGTTGTTGACTTAAGGTCTACTTCTGCAAACGGTTCCAGTGGCGACAATTCTGTGCAAACAGAAGGGCCAAGAACAAACGGAAGGTCTTATGAAGATAGGGGATATGGCGAGGATTACGGTGGTCAGGGCAGGGACGTACCAACGCAGGAGGTTAGGGGAATACTGGACATTAGCGGAGACGGCCATGGATTTTTAAGGCCAAAGTTTAGGCCCAGTGATGAGGATGTGTATATAAGTGCGTCTCAAATAAGAAAGTTTATGCTAAGGCCAGGGGATGATGTAGTTGGACTCGGAAGACCTCCAAAAGAAAGCGAAAGGTATTATGGCCTCTTAAAGGTTGTTAGTGTTAACGGGACGGACGCCGAAAAGCAGGATAAGAGAATCAGATTCGATCAGCTTACTCCTATTTACCCAAACGAAAAATTGCTGCTGGAGACGGGTAAAACGCCACTTTCGACAAGAATTATAGACATTGTTGCGCCTATCGGTAAAGGACAAAGAGGTATGGTTGTTTCTCCTCCAAAGGCGGGTAAAACCACAGTTCTTAAAGACATTGCCCGGGGAATTAGTGAGAATTTTCCTAAGGTACATTTGATGGCTGCCCTAATCGGGGAAAGGCCCGAAGAGGTTACCGATATTTCCCGATCTGTTAAGGGCGAGGTTATCGCGTCTAATTTTGATGAACCTGCAGAGTATCAAACGCGGGTTGCCGAAATTGCTCTGGAGCGAGCAAAAAGGCTTGTTGAAAAAGGTATGGATGTTGTTATTCTTTTGGATTCTATTACAAGACTCGCTCGGGCATACAATTTGTCTGTTCCTCCAAGCGGACGAACACTAACCGGTGGTTTTGATCCGGCTGCACTGTACCCGCCAAAAAGATTTTTTGGTGCGGCTCGTAACTGTGAAGAGGGTGGTTCTTTGACAATAATTGGAACGGCACTAGTGGACACCGGTTCCAGAATGGATGACCTTATTTTTGAAGAATTCAAAGGAACCGGAAACATGGAGCTTCACTTGGACAGGAAGCTTGCCGAACGAAGGATCTATCCGTCAATAGACATTGAGAGATCGTCTACCAGACAAGAACAGTTGTTATTCTCTGAAGATGATTACAAAAAGATTGTGACTATGCGCAGAATGATATCAGTTTTGAACCCAGACGAGAGAACAGAGATTCTCATAGACAGATTGTCGAAAACGGCATCAAATGCAGAGTTTTTGGAAGGGTTGGCAAAAGACATCAAGTGAATTTTAAATTTATAATTTTTAATTTTTAATCAAATAATAATTTTAAAATTTAAATATTAAAACATTTAACATTCATTTAAAATTTCAAATTTAAAATTGAAAATTTAACAGATGGATTTTGAACCTCTACATAGGGAGCTAGTTGACTTTATAAAGTCTCTGTTTTTTTATTTAACCCACAGACTTAGGCGCACAGGCCTTAATTTTGAGCGAGTTAAGAACTTCATTGTTGATATTTTGATGGTAAGACGGGGTGCTAACACTTCGATGTTTGTACATGGGTCTGTTATTGGGCTGGCGCTGGCAGTGCTCGTAGGCGGAGGAGTTTTGTCGTCTACGTCTGTTGTTTCCGGTTCTTATCCGGGGGTTAGGGCAAATCCTCTTGTTGCCAGTTCTACAACGGCTGGTGAGGATCTGGGAGTTATTTCATCAACAATTACTCCTATTACAATAATTTCGGAAAAACCAAGGGATAAAGTTGTTGATTATAAGGTAAAAAGCGGGGACACGGTGTCGTCTATCGCCCGCGAATTTGAAGTAACAGATGAAACTATTTTGTGGGAGAACAACTTGTCGACAAACAGCAAGTTAAAAGAGGGACAGTCCTTGAGAATTTTGCCTGTACCTGGTGTGGCGCATACTGTTAAAAGTGGGGACACAATATTTTCTATTGCCAAGACGTATCGCGCTAATGCCCAGGCAATGATCGATTTCCCGTTTAATGATATTGGGGACGATTTTGCACTTAAGACCGGCGCTACTTTGATTGTTCCGGATGGAGCACCGCCGGAGAAAGCAAAACCGGCGCCTACCCAATATTTGGCAAGGGGACAGAAAGAGAGCTATGGTACTGTCGATCTTGGTAGTTCGCAGTTTGGCTGGCCGGCCTCTGGATTGAGGGCTCAGTACTTTTCCTGGTACCACCCGGGAATCGACATTTCGAATTTGGCGGGCGGACCAATTAGAGCGACGGATTCCGGCACAGTTGTTATTTCCGGATGGGATAGCAACGGTTATGGAAATACGATAGTCATAGACCATGGAAACGGTTATACAACGCGCTATGCCCACATGTCTGCACTGTACGCTTCCACGGGCCAAAAACTGGCAAAGGGCGAAGTTATGGGAATGATGGGTTCAACGGGTAGGTCAACAGGTACACACTTACACTTTGAAATAAGAAAAAGTGGTTCTGCGCTTAATCCCCTTTCTGTGCTTGGCAAATAGAAAAGCTTGACCTTTGGGCTTCTTTTCCCTGATACTTTTTTTGATGCGGAAGTACGTGCCCTATATTTTAGGAATACTCGCCTTTGTTTTGCCACTGGCGCTTTACGTGCGCACTCTTTTTCCAACTTATGTTCCTATCGATAGTGCGGAGTTTGCTTTGTGCACGCACTTTTGGGGTTTATGCCACCCCCCCGGGTTTCCACTATATGTCTTTTTGGGCAAAATTTTTACAACAGTTTGGCCCTGGGGAAGCGTAATTTATAGGGCTAATCTTTTTTCGGCAATTTTTGGTGCTCTTATTATTCTGATGGTGTATCTAACCTTAAAATCCCTAAAGGTTGACAGTAAAATTGCCATTTTGCTATCACTAATTCTGGCTGTTTCTGCCACGTTTTGGGAGTTTTCAATATCCGCCGATGTTTTTACATTTGGGGCGTTTTTGGTTGCAGGGAGTTTCTATCTTGCAATAAATCAAAAGCGAACTGCGGCCTTCTTTCTACTTGGACTATCCGCTTCTCATTTTTATATCACTGGCGTTTTATGGCCGGTTTTTTATTGGTATTTTTATAAGATTGAAGTATCAAATGTTTCAAAAGAGTCAAAGGGTGCTAAGGCCTGGTTTTTAAGTGTGATTATTTACGGCTTTGTGTTTGCACTGGGTTTTTTCCCTCAGATTTTGATGTTTTTTAGGGCAGAACAAAATCCTGAAATAAATTGGGGACACCCTTCGGGGCTTGTTGGGTTTATAGATTATGTGCGCCGGAAGGAATTTGGATCCGGCTTTTTAATATCGAACCCTGTTTTGACTTTCCATTTGGCAAAGTTTTTTAAGCACTTTTACTTTTACTTTAGGGAAACGATACTCGAATTTGCAGCTGTGTTGCCGCTTTTTATGCTGGGAGGTTTTTTTGTGAACGACAAAGGTGCGAAAAGAAAATTTTGGTTGATACTTTCATCCCTAGCATTTTTAGTTTTTATTCAATTATTTCTTCTTTCGACAATTGATCCGGGTGGGGATGACAACCCTTTTCAGATAAACAAGTTCTATATCAATTTTTTTGTGCTTATGATTCTTGCCCTTGGTGTTGGCATAAGTGAGGTTAAGAGGAGATTTTTTGAAGGAAGCGAAGGCGTTGTGGCGCTTTTTTTGGGAATTATTTTACTCTTATACTTGGCTGTAAATTTTAGGACACACGATTTTTCGCAAAACAGATTCACAGAAAACTTTGTTTTGGACGGGCTGTCCACTTTGCCTGGTGGTAGTTTAATAATTACGGTTGACCACCCGTTTTATTTTGGGTCTCTTTACGAGCAAAAGGTCAATGGTAAGTTTACCGATGCAACCATGCTTTACTTCCCGAATGAGAAAAACAGAGACAGCCAGAACTACCATCCCGAAGTTTTTAATCGGGCAGAGGACACCGAGTTTGTAGAAAAAGTAAAAGAAGGGAAAAGTCTTGGAGCAGCTGAGGCATATGTTCTTTCTACAATTTCTAAGAATCTTGATAAGCCGATCTATATTGTGCAGGGGTCTTTTGAAGATAGCTTCTTTAGGTATCTGAAGCCATATATAGAACCTTATGGACTGTTTTGGCGTGTAAAGCCAAACTTGAGTGAAAAAACAGATAAGGCTCGAGCAATCGAGGTTTTTAACAATTTAAGAAACCGGGACTTTAAAAAATCAGACTTTGAAATTCGGCAACAGGGTTTTGAAGCAGTAACGTATGCAATTAGTTACCACTCAACGGGAGCTTTGTTGGGAAGCCTGGGGGACATTGATGGGGCGCAAGCTATGTTTAAAAAAAGTTTGGCCATAGATGGAACTGTAACAAGTGTTCGTGATGAGCTGGATTTACTTGAAAAAATAGAGACCTTGTCGAGAGACAAGGATAAATTAATAGCCGAAAAGAATGATATGAGGCTGGGAGAGCTTGGGAATTTCTATTTTTCTATTGGTGATTACAAAGATTCTGTCGAAATCTTTGAGCATGCAATTACCATAAACCAAAATTCTGCTCAATTTTACAATAACGCAGCCAGTAGTTATGCCAATTTGGGACAAATGGACAAGGCGCAGAGCTATTATAAAGAGGCGCTTGCGCTTGACCCTAAATTGGATTTGGCAAGACAAGGGCTGGAGAATTTGCAATTAGTTAATGGTCAATAGTCAATAGTAAATGGAAAAACATGGCAAAAAAGATCAATTGAAGCTAGAATATACATTCTAATGTCCTTGGACAACCGACAAATTTATGATTGACTTTGCGAAGATAACTGTTATTGCCGGAAAAGGTGGTAATGGTGCGGGCTCTTTTTTCCATACTAAGGGTAAAAGACGCGGAAAAGCGGATGGCGGAGACGGGGCTCGTGGCGGAAATGTGTACCTTGTTGTCAGCCGTAACCTAAGCACGCTGGAAGCGTTTAGATTTGCAAAGCAATATAAGGCAGCCGATGGGGGAAATGGGTTGTCGGGGAACTCTAGGGGGGCGGAAGGGACCGATCTTGAGGTGAGAGTGCCTGAGGGTACCCAGGTTAAGGTTCTGGGAACAGATGTTGTGTACGACTTGGTAGAAGAGGGAGAAAAGGTGCTTGTAGCTCGGGCAGGCGTAGGTGGGCGCGGTAATGCGCACCTTAGGGATGAATTTGGAAGGCGGCCGTTTAAGGGAGAAAATGGCCAACAGGGAGAAACTATTGCACTTGAACTCGAACTGAAGTTAATTGCAGATGTTGGCTTAGTTGGCTTTCCAAATGCCGGTAAGTCTACACTTATCAGTGCGCTTACTTCTGCAAGGCCAAAAATAGCCGATTACCCTTTTACAACTCTTGAGCCGAATTTGGGGGTAATGGAGATTTCGGGGCCTGTCAGCAGTTTCCTTCCCGTCAGTGCTCGATCAGATAATAGTTCGATGCGCGATGGAGTATCAAAAGTTGATCTGCGCGCTGTCGGGAGCCCTTCTACTGCTGCCACCCGAAAGAATATAGTTTTGGCGGATATTCCGGGACTCATCGAGGGGGCAAGTGAGGGGCGTGGCTTGGGGGATTTGTTTTTAAGGCACATTGAAAGAACAAAAATTCTGGTGCATTTAATAGACGCAACTGCCGCCAGTCACCTGGAAAGCTACGAAGCGATAAGAAATGAGCTTAAAGCCTACTCCAGGGAGCTTGCAAAGAAAAAAGAAATAATTGTTATTAACAAAATAGATTTAATTGATGAAGCTCAACTGGCTACGATTATAAGCACGTTTAAAAGTAAGGGAAAAAGAGTTATTGCGATAAGTGCGAAGGAAAAGCTGGGGCTAGACAAGTTAATTGCGGAGATTGTGAAGAGAGTAGTCTAAGGGGTTAGAAAGTTGGTGAAGGCGTTGGGCTTTCTTTAGGACTTGGACTTGCCGATGGTGACGGACTGGGTGAAGTGCTTGGTTTTGGCGAGCTGTCCGGACCGGTTTTTGCGCCAGCGACTTTTTCTTGCTCCTGCTTTTGAAGATCTGCGAGTTGTTTGTTGTAATCGTCCAGTTTTTTGTTAAGATCGTCGAGGGCCGGGTCACCCGCCGGCAAGAACCTTTTTGCGAGTACAAGTTCATCGTCGATTCTTCTTACATCTGCCTTTTTCTCTATCAAAATATTAGCAAGTGCGTAGTGCGCCGGGCCATAATCTCCTTTAACAATTATGGCGTCTTCATACTTTCTTTGGGCAAGGTCCAGGTTACCAATTCTTTGATACAGGCTGGCAAGTCTGGCGTGCAAAATAGGGTTTTGAGGGTCGAGGGCGACAGCTTGGGCAAGGCTATTGGTTGCATGAACGTCGGCTCCCTGGACAGATCCGATCAGTGCCTGATATGCGCTGGAAAGCACTTCCCAATTGCTAACATTGGCGGCAGAAATACCTGGAAGCTTCAGCGGCAAAATTTGGTAACCGGAAGCTGCTTTTCCCTGGTCTATGGCAACTTGAGCAAGTTGTCCCAAAAGTTGTTTTTGCTCGTCGGTCAGATTCTTTTGCTGACTAATGTTTATGGCTGCATTTAAGGCTGTTTGAGACAGGGCTCGGTGATATGCGTCTATCCTGGGGTTTGCGCCTATTGCGCCCTGAAGAGCACCAATCACTTTGTTGCCGTCGTTGGTACGGGATGCGACGAGTGACTGCCTATAAAAGTATTCCGCACGGTACGCATTTATAAAATAAGAGGCGGCAAAGGCTGTCAGTACGATTGCAACTGCTGCAAAAATTATCGGCAGGATTTGGGATTTTGCCCCTTTGGCAGTTTGCTCTGTTTTAAGCAAAGGTTCGCTTCCTGGTGCACCAATTGCCAGCCATGCGAATTTGTTTTTTAGGGCGGCGATTTCGACAGTTACATCAAAGACATGATCCTCGTTGTAGGTTTTGGCGAGTACCGCAAGCAGAGCGAGGATAAGGAAGAAAACTCCAATTACCGCAAAAGAGGATGACACAAAAAACATGGAAACTAAAAATCCAAGGCTTGCCGCAGCAATTGGAAGATAAACAATAGTGTTCTGGCTTTTAAAAGTGAGTGCCCAGATAAATCTCAAAATTGCAACCAGTAGTAGTAAAAAGGCAAGCGTTCCAAAAATACCGGTTGTGGCGATTATCTCGCTGAAGTCGGACGTTGAGCTTGCGTATCTTATACCCCAATCATCTGAACTGTTTAAGTATCTTGGTTTAAGTTGGGTGAATACAAATGAATAAGTGCCGAGGCCTGTACCAAACAATGGTTTTTTACCAATGGATTGGGCCGAAATGTCCCAAGCCGCGCTTGTGGGCAGGCTTTTTTCTTTTGCGGTGTCAACTTGCTGGCTTTCTGTTAAGCCCTGGTCTTTACTTATTATCCACTGGTAGAGAGTGCCGTTTGCAACTTGCGGGATAAACCGTATGACGAAAAACAGGACTATGAATACTGCCAAAATTGCTACATGGCTTTGTTGGGTTTTTGTCAGTTTTACCTTTAGTGTTCCCAGCGCTAAAAATAGAAGTGCAACTGTAAGGCCAATGTAGGCTGTCCAAAAGTTAATAAGGATGAATGACCCAAACAAGATTAGAGCGCAAGTTGTGGCCACAATACGAACAGATCTGTCTTTTTCGTAGATTGCCCAGGAGATGGCAATTGGTATGACGATGGTTTGCAGGATAGCCAGTTTATTAATTATGCCAACGGTATTGAATGAACGGATATGGGCAAAATCGAATGGTAGAAATGCACCAAAATAACTGCTTATGGCAATCATTGAAGCGATTGTGCTGGCGCCAACGAGTGCCCAAAGTATAAGGTTGACTTGTTTGCGGTTTTTTATGTTAGAGATCGTTATAAAGTACATGCCGACCAAAGTTGCAAGGGGGATTAGAGAGGGCCAAATTTTGCCTTGTGCGCCAAATATAGAGATAAATTGATCGATTGAGGAGAATGCCGAAATTGCAAAGACAATAATAAGAATAATTAGCGGTATGTCCAGTGGGCTTCTGGTTATAACGGTTCTTTTATCTATAATCATTTTTACTGACCAAATTATTAAGCCGGCCAGCGAAAGTACCATTACGGCTATGAACTTGTTGTATTCAAAAAATTCCGAGGTTGCGGGGAGGAAAAAGAGAGGGAAGACGATAGCTGTTGCAACTGCAAATGTGAGAATTAAATTTTGGGCTAATTTAGACAGACTGTCTTTCATAGGTCTATTATCTATATAAGATAAGGTCGCTATTTGTTGTCAAGATATGAGCTTTTAATTTGGTACTTTTAGCTACATAAGCCTGGCTTTGAATGGTAAATAGTAATTTTGTTGTTTGGCTTGTGTGTTAGTGGGTGAAAGTGAAATCTTTAATCTTATAATAGTAATCTTCCTGAGAACGAACAAATAATTTGTACTCTCTTTTGGCGTCTTCCATAGTTTGATTCTTACGTTTAAAGAAGGCTAGAACAAGCTTTGTGTTCGTTAGTTCATCATCTGACTCGGATGTATATGCCGGATAACTGCTCCATTTGTAAGAAGGGAGCTTAATAACTAGCCTTACCGGGTTTAGGTGTATATATCTTGAGAGTTGTAGGAGGTACTCGTCATTGTCTACGAACTTTGCCTTGAACCTGTCTTGAAATACGTGCCCGACTTGATCATATTTTGTATTAAAGTATTTGGAATATGAGGTGTGCAATTTTTGGATTAGAACACTTAGTGGCTCAGGGCCATTTTGCCTGATAAGTAGGTGAATATGGTTGGGCATCAGGCAGTAGGCTATAACAGACACGTTGTGCATCTGCTTATATTCTCTTAGCTTTTCTAAGTATCTTTTGTAATCTTTAGTTTGGAGGAAGATGTCTTGTTTGCGGTTACCACGGTTAAAAATGTGGTAGAAGCCTCCCTGGACAAAGTGCGATTGTGGTAAGCGTGACATGTTTAGCCTTGAATTTATTCTAACACACCACTTTTAGCTTTCAAAGCCTGGCTTTGGGGCTACGGGTTTGTTGTATTTGTCATATTCTACCTAGTTGGCTTGGCTTACGGCGTTGGTGTTTACAATCAGCCAGTCGAATTCGATTTTATTTGCAGCGTATGTTCCATCCAGCGCCACGGTAAAGCCTTCGAATTCGCTCTTGGTAGCAACATATAGCTGTTTGCCGCCGGTTGGTGTTGTTGGGGTAATTAATATTTTGGCATTTGGTTTAACAAGCGTGGTAAATATTGTCACTTGGTTTTTGCCGATTGCCAAGGTGGCAGTGCCTGCTGATTTGGCGTTTTCGTCAGTCGTGTCTACAGTTATCTCCTTAGTTTGAACATTATTTGCAACGAGCGTGCCGGTAATTGTTAAGTTGCCGCCCTTATCGAAGGTTAGTTTGCTGTTGCCGACATCAAGCAGTTGACAGTTCACAGTTGACAGTTCACAGTTGCCTGCGAATGCGTCGTTTTGCAGGAATAGGGTGTTGCCGAGGACGTTTATTTGACGGCCGTAGTCGATTATGAAAGTGCCGTCCTGCGAAAAGGTGCCTGCGACTTGGGTTTGGGCGAGTTGACTGTCACTAGTGACAGTCAAGGTTGATAGTTTAAGGTCGACAGTTGACAGTAGCTCGCTCAGTTTGGCTAGGGTGTCGTCTGTCTCTTTGGCAATTTGTGCGCCACTGGCGATAGATGCGGAGGCGGAAGATTCGGCGGATGGAGTAGAACCTGGTGAGTCGGTGAATCTGTGAGTCGGTGAGTCGGTAAAATCAGTATTATCGGTAAGGTTGGTATTATCAGTAGATGTTGGTATTGGTGAGTCGACCCCGGTGGAGGTTGATGCGCCTTGAATCTGGCTAGATGCCAATAGTTCGCCGACCTGGCGCTTGACTTCCGATCTTACTAATTCTTCGATTTCAGCTTCGGTTAACTTGTTGCTTGTTGCTTGTTGCTTGTTGCTTGCTAGAGTGCCGTCGGAATTGGTCGAGTCGGTGAGTCGGTGAGTCGGTGAGTCGGTAAAATCAGTATTACCAGTGCGCTCAGTAGAACCGGTAAAAGATCCGTTTTGGGCGAGGCTTTGGCCTGTGTACCAGCTGGGGTTGACGAAGACGGTGATGGTTTCGTCCAGAGGACGACCAGCCTCTGGCTGGGGTCGCTGGTTGATGGTTGATGGTAGGTCCTCCAAAGCTATACCGATTACCCGGCCGGCTTGGGTTGCCTTCATTCCGACTCCCGGGGTATTCGATGAGGTGATTGGGTCACCGGCTTTTATTTCTCCGTTTTCCAAATTAACTTTTGTTGGTACACGGCCGGCCAGGGCAAGTGGTTTACCGTTTACCTGCGTTGAGTTAAGGCTTATTCCGGGCGCTGTTGAAACTATTCCCAGTAGGGTTTCCTGGTAAGTCTTGCTGGATTTTATCAAGTTTTCTTTATTGTTTGGGTCTACAGCGACTATGTCTCCATCTGCAATACTTGCGTCTGCAGTCGGGAAGTGTTCTGCCAAATCTGCGGTGCCTGTTGTACTAAAGTTATCTGCATAAACCGTGCCGTTTTGTGGATTAGCAACATCACAGGTTCCGCTGTCGTTTACACAAATGTAGCCGGCGGGGATATTAAATGATCCTCCAGCTACGTCCAGAGATAGTCGTCCGGCAGAAGTTAGGGCTAGCAACTGGTTGTTTATTGAATCCATAATTCTGAGACTGTTTGATCCAATACTGTCACCTAATGATATGTTTAGATCACTGCCCGCAAGAGCTGTCAGGTTATTAGTTTTGAGTTCACCGTTCACAGTTAGGTTTCCGGCAATAGTTGCGTCACCCAGAATGTTTAGGGATGCTGCGCTGATTGATCCGGTTGTCTGAACATTGCCTAAACCGTCTACCGTGAACTGTCCACCAGCTGCCGATAATGAGCCGTTTGCTACAATATTTCCGGCAGTCGTAATGTTACCAAGCGCGTCGATGGTTGTGTTGCCTGTTGACGTTGCGAACGAAAGTGCCTGAAGATTTGTATTTTGTAGAGCACTAGCCAGATTATAGCGGGTATTTGATTCAACAAAGACCATAATTTCCCCGCTGCCTGGCCCATCAAACGTTTCAAGGGCTTTGGCAAACGTTGAGCCTTTGGTTGGGTCAGCTTTCATGGCATGCCCGGGAGTAGATGAGGTAGTTAGTAAATCGCCAGGCATAATGGGTCCGTTTTCGTCGATGACTTTCACTGGCACCCTTCCACTAAGGGCAACTGGTTTAGGATTATCCTGGTCTGCTATGGAGCCGTGACCAGTAGAAGTGAAATCGCCCCAATTATTAGAGATGATACCTATTATATTTGATTGATATGGTGCGGATGATCTTATGAGTTTTTGAATATTATAGACCGTTTCTGGTTCCGGGTTTGAGTCTTTATTGATTGGTGTATATTGTGTTTCAACAGTTTCCGGTCCAAGGACAACTATTTCTCCATAGGCACTACCTGTTTCTGTAGGATATATTTCGGCGTAATCTGCAACAGGTGTTCCTGAACAGTCATTTATCGGGGATTCACCTGTGCCGTCCCAACAGAGTGCGGCGGTACCGGAAGAAACCGGGGCGGAACCCATATAGAAGGGATAATTTGTGTCCCCACTGGCGGCCATTGCGTAGACGCCGTAGGAGTTTCCAGTGGTGCCGCCAGTTTCGGAAACAGCGCTAAAGAATCCTCCGTATGCATTTGTGACTGTCGATGCGCCGGCGGTTGCACCGGTTGAAGTGGAAACACCGTAGGTGCCAACAAGTGTACGGGTTGTACCATTGATTGCACCGGTTGCGACCGTTGCATTGTAAGCGCCGTAAACTGTATCGCCGGTGGTTGAGGTAGTCTGGCCGTACGATATGGAACCATAATTGGCAGTTCTGGCGACATTACCGGTTGCGCCAGTTTTGAAGTAGCCGCCGTATAGTGTGTCGGCGGTTGTAGAGGAAGAAGTAATATTGCTGTACTGGCCAAAAAGGATCTTGGCGGCGTTTCCGGTTGAGGCGACAGAATTGTAAATGCCATAATTGGTGACTGCGTTGGTGGTGCTGTCGGGGACGGTGCTGTAGACACCGTAGTTATTGTCGGCGCTTTGCGCTCTGGTATAGATCCCATAAGTTGCACTTGTACCAAAAGAACTGCCTGTTGCCTGGAAGATGCCGCCATAGGTATTTCTGGTACCCTGGTCGGTGGTTGAGTTGGAGTTAGTGATGTTTGAATAAATGCCATAAGCTTCCTTTGTTCCAAGGGTGTCGCCTGCAATAGTAAACTCTGCGGCCACACCCATGTCCCTGGCCGCTTCGTTGGCTGTATTTGTTATGGTGGTATAGAGTCCATACAATATGGTGCTGTTGCTGCCGCTGTTTGTGTGCGTGTTTACAATTTGCATACCGAAACCCCGATGGTTGAGAGCGGTCGCTGAGAAGCTGAAATTATCATAGATGCCCGTGTTACCGTTGGTAGTACCTGTTGTGTTGATGTATGCGCCATAGTTGTTGTCACCACCAGAGGCGGCTGCGTAAACACCATATGAATTGCCAACCATTGTTGCGCCTGCGTTTTCTCCAACCGCATTGAATATACCCCCGTATACGTTACTTATGGTTGAGGCGGCATTGGCAGCATTGGTGGCTGTGGATACCCCATAAGTGCCAATTAATGTTCGAGTTACGCCGCTGATTGCTCCGGTTGAAGCTGTAATATTGTATGCGCCGTAAACAGTGTCCCCATTAGTTGAAGTGGTTTGACCGTACAAAATAGCGCCATAGTTTGTATCAGCACCTGTGCCGGTTGCATATATGCCATAAGCTGTCGATGAGCTGTTAGCATTTCCTTCTGCGCTAAAAACCCCGCCAAAGGTATTCCTGGTCAACGTCCCTACGTCTGAACCTGAGGTATTTGATGCAGCGCTATAGATTCCATAGCTTGTAAAAGAAGAAGATGTACCTGGTGAATCGGCACCCGTTTTGCTTAATCCGGAATAAATTCCGTAATATGTTTGGGTGTTAGCAGATAATGAGGCTCCGTTTGTATCTGTAAATAATGAATAAATTCCGTAATTTGTGTAGTCATTGGCTGTACGAGGCTCTATGCTATAGTTCAGATCTATTCCTCGGTGGTCGGTGGGGGTGTTAACACTTATATCTATATTTATAACACCAGCTGTAACTGTAGAGCTTGTTGATTGGAAATAATCGCTGTGACCGCTACCACCTGTTGAGTAAATTCCGTAACCAGCACCGCTAGTATAGATTCCAACGTTAGTGGTTACGCCAGCAGGAGCAGTTGTGTAAATACCATAGTTTGTATCTGCTCCGGTGGCAGTTGAGTAGATGCCGTAGGCGGTAGTTGTACCTGCGGCTGCACCGGTTGCGGAGAAGTAGCCGCCGAAAGTGTTTCTGGCACTGGTGGTAAAGGAACCAACATCGGTTGAGCTGTTTTGGGCGTCTTGGTATATTCCATAAACTGTTGTTGTTCCTGCGGTAGTTAGATTATCTGCGCCGGATTTGGTAGTAATGCCATATTGGCCATAGTAAACATCGGTGGTGCTGGTACAAACACAGGCAGAAGCGTTAGAAAAGTTAGAATATATCCCATATTGGGTAGCTGTTGCTGTGGAGTTAGTTGAAAGATAGTTAAAGCTGGCACCGGTATTGCCGGATGTTAACGATTTACTGTTTACGTAAAGTGTTCCTGTCGCTGTTGTCGAGTTGGTGCCGATTGCGGTTGTATTATCCAGGGTTACAAAATCGGTTACACCTAGAATATTTTTAATGTTACCGGCTGTGGTGTAGAGGGCGTAGTTGGTGGTAGCGCCGGAAGCGGTTGCAAAGAGGGCGTAATTTGTATTGGTGGTACCGGTATTGGTTACCGATGACGCAAGGCCGTAAGCAAGATGAGAAGCCCCGGCATTTGCTCCGGATCTGGACAGATTGGCAAGGTAATCGGAAGTGCTCGCTGTGCCTGCGGTTGATGTTGAAGCGATATTTAAGAGAGTTCCGGTGGTAAGAGTGTTTGCTGAGCCGGTGTTGATATCTACTAATTTTCCTGTTTGTAATGATGAAGATGTGAAGTAGGCGCCTGTTCCAGAGGTTATTGAATTGTCGGCAAAGACCTGGGCACTTGTTGTAGTTGTGCCGGATACGACCGACGAGGTAAATGTCTGTGAACCGGTGCCGGAGGTGAGGGCAAGGGAAGTAGTTGAGGTATTGTTGCCGATAGTTATTGTATCGGCGACCGAGGCGGTACCAATATTGAGGTTAGTAGTATTGGCGCTGCCGAGGTTGATGGTAGAAGTGCCTGTGCCGGTGACAGCACCGGAGTTTAGGGTTAGGGTGCCACCATTGGCATTGGTGCCCGTACCGGCATTGCCGGCCGTTATTGAAATATTACCGCCGGCTCCGCCTGTTTGGGTTCCAGAACCACCGGAGGCTGCACCGCCGTTGCCGGCAGTAAGCGTCAGTGTCCCGCCATTGCCTCCGGTATTTATGGCAGTTGTTCCGCCTGAAGCTGCACCGCCTGCGCCGGTGATTAAGGTTACTGCGCCACCGTTGCCGCCTAGATTGGTAGCTGCGGCGACTGCCGGTGCACCACCGGCACCAGTTGTAACTGCAAAGGCTCCACCTGCGCCACCGGTTGGTGCAGTTGCACCGGTGGATGTACCACCTGCACCAAATGTCCAGGAAAGACCGGAACCGACGCCACCAGTTCCGGAAGCGTTAGTTGTGTTGCCGCCGGTGGCTGCCGAGATGCCGATTAAGTTATCGGCAGCAGTGCCTGGGGTAGTAGAGACTGAAGCCGGCTGGGTAGTTGCCAGAAATAATGGGTAGTTTGTATCTGCGCCACTGGCAGTTGAGTAGATGCCGTAGGCGGTAGTTGTACCTGCTGCGGCACCGGTTGCGGCGAAGTAGCCGCCAAGGGTCGTTCTTATTGCATTGGTTGCGTCCCCGCCTGTACTGGTGTTTTGGCTGTTGGAGTAGATGCCGTATGTTAGCTGAGTGCCTGTGTAAGTGGCATTGTCCGCACCGCTTTTAATTGGGTCGGTGTAAATGCCATACAGAGACTGGTTGGTAGATGTAACAGCGCCGAACTGAGTGACTGTGTTGGCCGGGTGAAAGTAGCCTCCATATAAATTGACTAAACCGCCTGTTGCAAGGGAGCCGTCTGCAATTGCGTTGTAGGTGCCAAATAAGTTTTTGGTGCCGGTTGCGAGGGTGCCCGTATTAGATAAGGAGACGTAGTTGCCGTACAAATTGTCTGCCGTATTGGAGCTGGTGGAACCGGTGAAGTGGCCGACGTAGCCTTCTTTTGCGGCGTCTCCGGTTAAGGTAAGAGTTCCTTTATATACTACATCGTTGACAGTGGCGTTTGTTGTTGAGTCGGCGAGTCTTAAATCTGCACCGAAAAAGGAGCTTGCTCCCACTGAAGTATTTAGGAAATCTCCATAGATTCCGCGGGCAGTTGGAGTACCGGTGTCCACTGTACCCTTTAGATATAGTAACTTGGCATTATTACCTAGTCCGGTAGAGGTTAGAGCTAGAAGATTTGATTGGGCTACTGTGCCTGTAAATGTGGAACCGGTTGACGGACCGGTTACTACTATGCCGCTGCCGCTTGTGAGAGAAGATGCGGTAGTTGAAAATGCGTTTTGGGTAGTGGCCCCCGAGGTTATTGAACTTGTCAGCAGATTACCGGTTAAGGT
>ERZ1292625.1933-Hain-H41-01um-R1-1933-length-21324-cov-16_pt2 | contig 18070 bp, 19 predicted proteins | sample MGYA00564400_ERZ1292625 | MGnify/ENA primary metagenome ERZ1292625 (study PRJEB36523, sample SAMEA6512639) | groundwater metagenome | collected 2019-01-08 | study: AquaDiva: Metagenomics assemblies of 32 groundwater samples
AAATGTTCTAGGAATGTATGTTCCAAGCACACATACAATCTATGTAGCAAACGACCTCTCAGAAAAAGATAAGGAGTTTGTCTATTTTCATGAAGAATATCATTCGATACATGGAGCAGGCGAGGAAGAAGCAGACAATTATGCATTTCAAAGAACCGGATATAATTTAAGAGCAGCTTAATATGAAAAGAAAATATTATTTATATCCTATAATTTTCCTATTTTTGATATTACTTATAGGGTATTCTATTAGACTATACAATCCTCGAGAATTAGACGACGTATCTCCAAAAATAGAATGTGAAAATGAATTATTAGAAAAAAGTGATATTCTATGGATTATTCCTTTATATGGAAATATATCTATATTTGAAAATAAAACTTGGTGTAATCGAATACTCTCATTAAACAAAACTCTTGGAATGCATGGAGTCTATCATACATATAAAGAATTAGATATAGACAGAAATAAAGAATACATTGAATTAGGAATAAATGCATTTGAAAATTGCTTTGGGTTTAAGCCAACAATATTCAAGCCCTCTCATCTGGCAATTTCGTCGAATAATAAACTAATAATTAAAGATAACAATCTTAAACTCTATGGGAAACTTAATCAATTAACTCATAAGGTTTATCATTGTGAAGATACAGGAAGATTTTCTAATAAGATAATTGATATATTTTAACTAATTTTACAATTTAAATTAATTTTAAATACCTAAAATAACCATATATATAATGAAAAAAGAACAGGATATAATATTTCCAATAAATTACAATCTATTTTTCGAGCCTAATTTAAAAGAATTCAATTTTCTAGGTAGAGCAGAGATAGAAATAAAAATACAAAAACCAACAGCGCAAATAATTCTGAACTCCAAAGAATTAAAGATAAAAAAAGCATCTATAAAATATAACAATAAAATTCTAAATCCAAAAATACAATTAGACGAAAAAGAAGACAATTTAATCCTTAATCTAAATCAAAAAATATCAAATGAAGCAACAATAGAAATACAATTCGAAGGCAATTTAAATGATACTCTAGCTGGATTTTACAGAAGCAAATATTCTCATAAAGGAAAAGAAAAATATCTAGCCACAACTCAATTTGAAGCCCCTTACGCTAGAAAAGCATTTCCCTGTTTTGATGAACCAAATAAAAAAGCAACTTTCAGTGTTCAACTTAGTATAGATAAAAATATGAAGGCAATTTCAAATATGCCTATTAAAGAAGAAAAAATTGAGAATAATAAAAAAATAATTTCTTTCCAAAAAACACCTCTAATGTCGACTTATCTCCTTTACATGGGCGTAGGCGAATTTGAATTTATTGAAGACAAATTAGACAATACTCTAATAAGAATAGTAACAACTCCTGGAAAAAGCAAAGAAGGAAAATTTGCACTCGAGTTAACAAAAAAGTTCCTAAAATATTTTCAAGATTATTCACAAATTAAATATCCTCTTCCAAAATTAGATTTAATAGCGATTCCCGACTTCGCAGCAGGTGCAATGGAAAATTGGGGAGCTATAACATTCCGCGAAGTTTTACTTCTATTCGATCCTGAAAAAACCTCAACAAGAATTAAAAAAAGAATAGCAGAAGTCATAGCTCATGAATTATGGCATCAATGGAGCGGTAATTTAGTAACGATGGAATGGTGGAATGATCTTTGGCTAAATGAAAGCTTTGCAACTTATATGGCCTATAAAGCATTAAATCATTATTTCCCAGAATGGCGTGTCTGGGAAGATTTCATAAGTTCCGAAACAGCAGAAGCATTTAGTGCGGACTCATTAAAAACAACTCATTCAATAGAAGTTGAAGTAAAGAGCCCAAACGAAATAGAAGAAATATTCGACAAAATCAGCTACGGCAAAGGGGGAAGCGTACTAAGAATGATAGACAATTACTTGGGAGAATCAAAGTTTAGAGAAGGGGTGCAAAAATATCTAAACAAATATCAATACAAAAACGCAGTAGCTCAAGACCTATGGGATGCATTGTCAGAAATTTCAGATGTTCCAATTAAAGAAATAATGGAAAGCTGGATAAAACAAAAAAACTTTCCATTAGTAGAAGCAAAAAAAGAAAATTCTTCTCTTATATTAAAACAAAAAGACTTCTCTCAATCAAAAAATGATAAATTATGGAAAATACCTATTGTAATAAAAACAGAAAATAAGACAATAAATACGCTTATGACGAAAAAAACGCAGAAATTAGATATTGATAATTCGAATTGGTTTAAATTAAATTCAAATCAAGAGGGATTTTACAGAGTTCAATACGAAAAAGATAATCTAGAAAAATTAAAAGAATTAATGGGGAAAAAAGATTTATCAACTATAGATAGATGGGGAATTCAAAATGACTTATTTAACTTGACAATTAATGATAATATAACACTGGATATTTATCTAGATTTCATAAAGCACTATAATAAAGAAGAAAACTATTTTGTTCTTGAGGACATCGCATCAAACATGCGCTACATCTATACCATATTTTCGAATGAAAAATTCTGGAGCAAAATATGGAGCAATTTTAAGTCGCACATAAATTCTCCATTTAAAGAAACCTTTAATAAATTGGGCTGGAATCCAAAAAAAGGTGAAAAAGAAGAAGATTCTTTATTGAGAGCATTAACAATAAGCTATCTAGGTTTTGCAGAAGACAAAGAAATAACAAGCACTGCAATAAAAAAATTCAACGAATTCGTAAACAGTTCATCTCTAAATCCCGACCTAAGCGGAGTAATTTACTCGTTGGCAGCAAGAAATAGCAACGGAGAAACATTTAGCAATTTAGTAGAAAAATACACTAAAATTGAAATAATAGAAGAAAAAATAAAACTACTTGCTTCTCTTTATAGATTCAAAAATCCAGCTATTTTAAAAAATTCTTTAGACTTCGCTCTTTCAGAAAATGTAAGAATTCAAGATCTAAGAACTGTCTTTGGCTCATTAAGTTCAAATCCAGACATAAGACAAATCCTTCTTCCATGGATAAAAGAAAATTGGAAAAAATTAGAGAAATATAAAAACACGCACTTTGTCTTTATGGGACTTATTGAATCGCTAATAGTCTCGTATGTAGGCAAAGAAAAAGAAGAAGAAATCCGTTCTTTCCTAGATTCTAAAGAAACAGGTTATGAAAAAACAAAAGCCAATGCTTTTGAGTTAATGCAAATTAATACAAATTGGCTAGAGAATAATTCCAGAATATTAGAAAATTATTTTAGCTAATTAAGTTTATATGGGCCTAGGAGGAATTGAACCTCCGTCTCAAGGTATCTTCTCTTCCTCCACTAAATTAAAGGAGGGGTTTCCCAAAGGGGAAACTTCAATCTCGTAAGAGTTGAAGTTACCAAGATATCAATCTTGAGTACCTTGGTTCCCCAGGATCCGAAGCCTTGCATTCTATCCACTGAACTATAAGCCCACAAAAGGATTAAATAATATCTATATTTAACTTTAATGAAACCATAAAGTCTTTGAATAACTTTAGAGACTTTGTGGGTCTCAAGATGCTATAACATCTTGAAATAGAGGAAAATGAGAAAAACAATTCTTGCTGTAACAACGCTTATAGGGACAATCATAGGTGCAGGTGTATTCGGCATACCTTATGTAATAATGCAATCAGGGCTATTGGTCGGCTTAATTCACATAATAATTATTGCTGCATTAACGATGATAATAACCCTCTACCTCGGCGAAATAGCTCTCAGAACCAAAGAAAATTATCAACTAACAGGTTATGCTCAAAAATATCTTGGAACTAAAGGAAAACTTTTAATGATGGCTTCTTTAGCATTCGGAATCTATGCTGCAGCGCTGGCCTATTTAATAGGCACAAGTGAATCCTTAAGTTTCCTATTTTTCGAAACAACAAAATATTCTCTCTATATGGGAATATTATTTTGGGCGTTTATGACTGTAATTACGCTTTTTGGAATAAAAGCTCTGCAAGAAGGCGAATTTTTCGGAGTAATAATTATATTAGTCCTAATAATAGCCCTATCAGTATTTTTCGCAAATAAAATAGACGTAAGCAATCTAACTTATCAGCCGATATTAGATATAAAAGACTATTTTGTACCATTTGGAGTTATACTATTCGCATTCCTCGGCTATACTACTATTCCAGAAGTTGAAAGAATACTTGGAAAAGATAAGCGCGGAATGAAAAGTGCAATAATTATAGCAACTCTTATTTCTACAATTGTTTATATCTTATTCCCAATAATAGTTATTGGCTTAAAGGGGCAAGCTACTCCAGCTTTAGCCACAATCGCATTAGGAAAACCTTTCATACTTCTTGGAATAATTACCATGCTAACATCTTATTTGGCATTATCGATAGCATTGATAGACATGTTTCAATTTGATTACAATCAATCAAAAATAAAATCCTGGTTATATACTTCCCTCATTCCATTAATCTTATTTATAATAATGCAGCTTACAAACACTGCAAATTTCACAAAAGTTCTTGGAATAGGCGGAGTTATTTCAGGCGGTTTAACATCGATCCTTATAATTTTTATGGCAAATAAAGCAAAATATCTTGGCGACAGAAAACCTGAATATTCAATCCCAACGCATAAATTAATTATATGGATAATGATAATCCTCTTCGCTCTCGGAACAATTGGAGAAATTGTAAACACAATCTAAATAGAATCAAGCAACAATTTTATTTCTTCCAAATGTATTAATTTCATCTTTCTCAATAGTATAATTTTCCCTCAACTTTTGATCAATTTCAGGACGGTCTAACAAAGTAACTTCTTCTTGAGTTAAATTTCGCCCACAGCTCTTGCAAATATAAACCAAAGTATACCTTCCCTCGTAAACATTATGGTCATTAAATCCTCTTGTTTGCACAAAATCAACAACAGCATCATCATGGGAAACTTCTGTGCCCATTAAACTCCTATAGCAATAATTTTCAGTCATATTCTTGGACAGAATTAACGCTATTTAAAACTAACTATCTGCCTAAAAAATATGTAAAATCAAAAAACATACCGTAAATCTATACGCTGATTAATATCAAACAAAGCTTTATTAAATCATTTAAACATTATTAACAAAGAGGATATAATCAGCTTTATATTAATTTAATGAAAAACTTAATTAATTTAATCATTTTAATATTTACTCTAGTTTTTTTAATCTCGATAGTTGCAGCTCAAGATCAATCTTCAGAAATTCAACAAATAAATGAACAACTGCGCTCCTATAATGAACTTGCAAAAATAGGGCAATTAACTTCAGAACAAACACAAAAAGCTCTTGAAATCGCAATTCAAAGAAAAACACTAATTCTAAATATGATGAAGTCCAATATCGATATTGAATCTCTTATTTTAAAAAAAGAAGATATCGCATATCTTCCAACTTCTATTAAAGATAACCTAGAAAAATATGCAGAAAGAGAGGGGCTAATTAGTATAATCCATATAGATGCTCCAGCTGACAAACCTGAACAGGAAAGCGAGTATATCTATACACTTCAAGGTGAGAAAGAGTTTACACTCTATTTCAAAAATCTTTTAGATCCGCTTGTTTCAGATGAGTTGCTGAAAATCAAGGGATATGAATTAGACAAATCATTCTTTGTAATAACCTATGAAATTATCCCGCAACCTGGAGGAGGTGCAGTGTATGAAGATACGCATGGAGAACAAAAAGTCGCAGTGATTTTTCAGGTGCAATTTCCATTAAATGAAAATTACGAAATAAGAACTGAAGATCAAGTTAAAAAGATCTTTGAAGAAGTAACTGAAAACTACAAAGAAAACTCGTATAGTCAGATGACATTTAAATTTGATTTTTACACTCAAGAACCCTCTCAAGGATATGATCGTTTTTTATATATCCGCCTAGAGTCCCCTTCGTGGGGAACTGTTGGTAAACCTCAAGATAAATCTGTTGCGTCCATTTCAGAAGAAAGTTTCAAATACCATGCTATAGCAATCCATACAATTACCCATGAACTTGGCCATAATCTTGGAATATGGCATGCAAATTTATTCACAGGATGTAAAGAAATTCAAATAATTCTTAACAGACCCCCACATTATTTAGAATGTACTAAAGAATATGGCGATCTCTACGATCCCATGGGGACAGGAGATGCTAGGCATTTCAATGCAGTCCACAAAGAAAAATTGGGTTGGATAAAACCTGAATGGACTTATACGATAGATAAACCAGGAATTTATAAATTGGGTGCAATAAATTTACCCAATAACGCGCCTAAAATTTTTAAACTTCCTTTCAAACATCCTGCAACTGATGATGATTTATTATATATAGAATATAAAAATTATCTTAGATCAGGAACGAATTATCCATATAATCAGATTATTTTATTTCATACTTCATATTTTGAAAATAGAGGAGATACAGCATTAATTCCTATTACAGATACACAAAATTATTTGTATGCTGCAGATATATTTCATCTTACCATTCAAGATTTCTTTCAAAGTAATGAGTTTAAAATAACTCCTGCTGGAGTATACGAAGATGGAGTTGACATAAAAATTGAATTTGAAAAGGATAAATTTATCAGAGGCGATGTAAACCGAGATGGAAATGTTGATATAACTGACGCAATCAATCTTCTTGATACAATGTTCAAAGGAGAAGAAAGTATTAAATGTTACGATGCTGCTGACGCCAATGACAATGGAATTATAGATATTTCAGATGCAATTTTTATCCTGCATGTACTATATCTGGGAAAAGATATGCCAGAACCATTCCCTGAAAAAGACTTTGATTTAACATCTGACGAAATGAATTGCGATAAAATAAACTAACTATCTATTTTTTATTTTAGTAGGGGATTTATACATAATCCACGCAACACCTAAAATAATAATTACAACAGAGATAATCCCTGCAAAAATAGCGAGATATGCTAATTCATAACCAGGGTAGCCAATTCCAGGAGGTGAAGATGATAAGCTTATACCTATACCGTTAGAAATTGAAAGAAATACAAGTTTGAATATGGAATATATTGAAAAAAATAATACCAATAACAAAAATAGTGCGAAAAACACAAGAAAAACTGGATTCATTTTAACATATCCTCCAAAACTCTTCGTGCAAGAGCAAAATCCGCCCTTCTATTTGTCTTTCGCATTATCTCGCCTATCAAGAAATTTAATGCGTTTTTATCTCCATTTTTATAATCTGCTGCTGCCTTTCTATTTCCATTTATAACTTCTTTAGCAATCTTTTCCAATTCTTTTTTATCGGTAATTCTTCCTTCTACATTCTTCAAGGAAAAACTCTTAGGATAGAATTTATTCAATATCTGTTTGCCCTGCAAAACACTAATCTTTCCGCTTTTTACACTTTCAAGCAACTCAACAAAATGCTCTAATTTCAAGTCCAATTTATTACTGTTTAAACTAGTTTTATTATAATTCAAAAACCTAAATAACTCAATCGTAACCCAATGCAACGCCAATTTTGGTTCAATCCCTCTCTCAACAACAGCTTCAAAAAATTCAGCAATATCAATATGTTTTGTTAAAACCCCTGCATCCTCTTTCCCTATCTTAAACTTCTTAATAACTTTATCCAATTTCTCTTCAGGAGATTCAGGCAAATCTTTCTTCAATTCTAAAATAACTTTAGAATCTAAAATAATATCCTGTAAATCCGGATCAGAAATAAATCTATAATCATCCTGCTCCTCTTTCCCCCTCATCCTAATTGTCTTTCCACTAACATCATCAAATCTTCGAGTCTCTCTTTCACCGCCCTCTCTCATCTGTCTTTCAAATTCATATTCTATCGCTCTAGAAATGTTCTCAATAGAATTCAAATTCTTTATTTCCACTCTTTCCGTTCTTCCAGGCATACCTGAAATTTTCTGTTGCTTTTTTAAAATTTCAGGGCTGGAGAATGTTACATTCTCCAGATTGACGTTCACATCAACTTTAATTCCAGCGTTACTATCTACGCTCTTCAAATAAGCTAAACTATGCAGCAATTTTTTCAACCACTCAACAACCTCTTCAGCTGTTTCAAAATCAGGCTCTGTAATAATTTCAACTAAAGGCAATCCAGACCTATTATAATCAACGCATCCAGTTTCAGGTTCCCACGAAGCAGGATCTTCTTCCAAATGCATACTTCTTATTCTGATGCCAAAAAACTTACCATTAACTCCAACTCCAGTTGCTCCTCCAGAAATAGTATTTTGATACCCCTTTGGCAAATCAGGCCAATCGTAATGTTTTCTCTGCCACTTCAAATCGCTATTTATCTTGCATTCTAACATCAATCCAATTCTAATTGCCTGTTTAACAGCTTCTTCATTAGGCAGCATCGGTTTTGCCCCAGGCTGCCCAGTGCATATTGGACAAATATTAATATTCTGTCTCAACCCTCTCTCCCTAGACGCCAAACATCTACAAAATAACTTTTCTTTTGTAACAATATAAGTATGAATCTCCAATCCAATCATGCCCTTTAATCCTTGAATTTGTTTCATAAAATAACTAGAAGAATAATATTAAAGAACCTTTCTATCCTATAATGATTTCCATAAAATATCAATAATTTTTCTTTTAATCCGTTCTCTCAATTTATAACTATCTGCCCAAATAGAATAAGCTTGCCATCTAATCAAACTCAGAAAGATTTAAATATAAGTATATACATAGTATATACATGAAAACTAATATAAATATTGGGCAGGAGCAAATTGTGCGCAGGGTAGCACTTATAGGAAATGGCGCGCATGTATTCACTCCAAAAGTATGGGCAGGGGAAGAAGTTATTATTGTAAGAAACAAAAAAACTCTCGAAGAAAAAATACTTGATATTTTGAAGCCCTATCTTAAAGACATCTTGGGCGTTTATCTTTACGGCTCTTATGCAAGAAGAGAGAACGAAAAAGATTCAGATATTGACATTCTAATTATAACAAATAAAAGAATAAAAATAGAAGAACCCGGATTTGAAATAGTCGCTATAGAAAAATATCTTATTCCAAAAGCAATTAAAATAACTCCTATTTTAATTTATTCCGCACTTATAGAAGCAAAACCCATTATTAATTCTGAATTATTGATAGAATTAAAAAATAAATATAAACCAAAGTTTAAGGATTTTGAAGAATACATAATAGAAACAAAAAATATTATAGAGATAAATAAAACAATTCTAGATCCTTATTCATTATTTTTAAGATTAAGAGGAATTTTTATTATAAATCAAATAATGCAAAATAAATCATATTCTCATAGAAATTTTAAACTTTGGATTTTAGAGCATTCTTCAATAAATTATAAATTAGCATATCAAGCATATAAAGACTTTAAAAGGAAATCAAAAATAAAAAATGTAGAAATTAAAGATTTGAATAAGCTTCTTGAAATATTAAAAGAGGAAACTATTAAACTAGAGGCAAAAATGCGTGAAAAGAGAAAAAAGACTTCAAAAAGGGATTGATGCATTAGAAAAGCAGATAGAATTGCACAAAGATAAAATGAAATTAGTGGAAGAATTAGGGCAGGAAGAGCTTGTAAGGTATTATACTAAAGAGTTAGAAGCATTGAAAACAAGAAAGAAGAATAGGGAAAGTAAAAGAGATAGAAAACTTCCAAGTTCTTAGCTATTTATCACAAAGTCTTTGTGTTTTACTGAGGATAAGACAGAGATAAAACAAAACTTTATCCACATCTAAAGAATGTGGTTTTATACTAGGTATAATATAAATTCAAAACAAATTTCATATAAAAACATTTGCTAACTATTGATAAAATTAAGGATCATAAATACAAACCAAATTCCTGGCATTCGAACATATGTTTGCAGATGTTATCCGCCCATTGCAATCGCCGGCATTTGTATGATAAGCCGTATCGGATATGCTATTTGTCCAATCAGAACAACCAATATCACCAGGGTTATTACTCTCATCATACCATGCCTCAATAGGCGGTATCCCTTTTGCAACCCATGGTAAACCTGATGGTGCAGATTGGCAATCTCCTCTATTAGTAGTAGTATAACCATATCTTGTTCCGTGATCATATTGTCTATAAAACTCCCAACCTGCTCCAAACTCTGCTGCGCATTTAGCGTCTGCTCCTGCTCTTCCTCCTAAATTTCCATTCCATCTCTGCTCTGTCTTTCTGGTCAATCCTCTATAAAAAATATCTAAAGTCCCTTGTATAACAATATCACCATTTTGATAAATAATAACGCTATCTTTATCTCCTGCCCTTAACATTAAATCTCTAGGACCATCGCCTCCAGCAAGATCTCCAACTTTTATTGATGTTGCATCAGAGGACAACGCTCTCTGCCCGTTCACAGTTATAGCTCCGCCAATATCAACATCGCTATTAATTCTTTGCGACCAATCCAACTCTCCAACACTATGTCCAAAATTACTTGGACTGTTGGTTCCAAAAGCATTAACAATAAAAACCCCAATTAAAATACCAACAATCACGGAGAAAATATACAAATGGCTCTTTTCAATATTTATTTTAATTTCCATGCTCTTTTTACAATTCTACATAAATAATCAATATTCTTAAACATTTCTGTCAAAGCAGATTATTATTTTTCTCTATTTTTAATTTCTCTTATCCTCTCGCCAAGCTCTTCAAATAATCCTCATTTCTTTTTAACAATCCAAAGCTATCAGGAGGGTAAAGTCCAGTATAAAAGGTATCCGAAACTATATTTCTTTTGATAGCAACATAATCCTCTCTGCAACTATCGCAACTCTTTAAATGATTATACATGTAAAAAATGAAATCTCTTGTCTTTTCAGATAAATCTCCATACTCCACACTCAATAAAGTTCCCAAATAAAGATCAACGTACTTATTTTCAATACAAACTTCTCTATTCATTCTTCTCTTTAGCAAAACTCTCTGCAACAAGCAACGGAAACAAAATAGTCGCATCCCCAAAAACTTTTACACTTTGCGCAGAAGGCAAAATCTTTCCCCACGAAACCGCTTCAGAAGGCAAAGCTCCTGCGTCGCTTCCATCATACTCTTGCGCAGTATTTATATAAACCGCGTAATCTGCTCCATTACGCAGCATATTGGTATTTAAAATAGAGTGTTTTACAACGCCAGACCCTAAAATAATAACTCCTGATTTTTTCAATCCAATAGTTGTACTATTTAGTCTCTTTATATCTTCAACAATATCAATTTTAAAATTACTATTATTTAGAGAGAAAAAGTAAATATTATCTCCTAAAGCTCCATCTGTCAAAGCAGGACAATAAATTCTTATCTTATTTTTCCAAGCCCAATAACATATACTTTCTTTATTATTTATTTTCTCCCCAAGTTTCCATATTAAATCACTTGAACAAATTACCTTCCCGCTTCTCTTCTGTTCTTCATAAATCTCATGAAGTATTGGCTGTATAAATTTCTCAAAAGCAACATATCGATTATTAGGAACAAAAATATTTCCAATTCTATTAATTCCATTTTTTCGCAATTCAGCCCCATCTGCATTAAAATCCCCGAGAACAAAATCTCCCAAGCATTTTATAATATCTTCTTCAATTCCGCCAGCAGTTGTAACAATCACATCAATTTTTTTATGCTCAACTAAATATCTAAAAATATCTCTTAATCCCGAGCTGACTAAATTAGATGTGTATCCTAAAAATATAAATGCCTTTTCAGCAATCATACTATTAGTTATATCAATGGCTCTAGAAAAATGAGATGCCTGAAATCCTGTTGAAGAAAAACTTCTAATCAAATTAGGATAATTAACTCCTTTGTTAAAATCATATCCTTTAATAGCAGTTCCTTCTATTTCTTCACTATTTCTAAATACATTTTCCTTAACTAAGCTTTCTTTCTCGTCCATATTTTGAAGCAATTTTTATCATATATAAATCTTTATTAATATCAAAAAGTCTTTGAGTTACGTTTGGACTTTTGGATGCTCAAGATACTACTCCACACTAAAGTGTGGAGTTTTAAGTCAAGTATCTTGATATTAACAAAAGAAGATGAAGATGAAGAATACAGGAGATATTGCAGGAATATTCCTTGCAATTGTATCTATGCTTATAACATTAATAATACCTCTTCCACTATCACAAGACTTTAGATTAGCCATAATCGGTGCAATACTAATTTTTTATATAGCAATAAGTATCTTTAGATTTAATAGAAGACTAGAAGAGCAAGAAGAAGGACAACAAAAATTAAAAGAAAAGCTTAAAATCCATGAACAATTAATAGATATCAAGAAGAATATTGATATACTAAATGAAAAAGTAAATAAATATGGCGAGAAAAAAAGATATTAGCAATATATTAATAGACATAATTAAAGCTGGAGCAATAGCAATAATTGGTTTTATAATAATCAAAGCTCTCCTGCAAGCTACTTCTTAATTTATTAAACCTATCAAAAGCAGAAAAATATATTAACTTAATCGCATAGTATAAATCTTAAAAAAATATTATAATGTTAGGATTAAAAATAAGAAGAGAAGAAAAATTAAGAAAATTCAGAAATCCCAAGCCAGAAAATCTTGAAACCCAGCTAGAAATCCCATATAAAATATTAAAACCAAGAAGATTGCAGGAATGGTATTATTCGATTGATTTTTCGCCAACAATAAGTAAAATGAGTTTTAGTTCATTATTTGGCGCAATGATATCAATCCCTTTTTACCAAGATGGAATTTCACAAACAGCAGAAGTCCTTGCAGCAGGGGCGTTTATCAGCTACTTAGCGTTATCCTGTCCAAACAATAAAAGAAACTATTAACTAATTCCCGCCAAATCTTCTCTTTCTTTTCCCATACTCAAAAATCGCTTTTCTCAATTCTTTAACATCAAAATCAGGAAAATAAACCTCGCTGAAATACAATTCAGAATAAATTGATTGAAAAGGCATAAAACCACTCAATCTTTGCTCTCCAGAGGTTCTTATAATTAAATCAGGATCAGGCACACCATAACTATCTAAAAATTCAAAGAACTTGCTCTCATCAATTTTCTTTACTCCAGATTTTAAAATCTTATTAACAGTTCTTATAATTTCATCTCTTCCCCCATAATCCAAACAAAGCTGAATATTGAATTTATTATAATCCTTAGTTTCTTCTTCCAATTTTTTAAGTGCCACCGTCAATTTTCCAGGCAATCTATCTGTTCTGCCAATATGCCTAAATCTCATTTTATTTTTATGCGCATCTCTAAAAAATCTCTCCACATTTTTTAATATCAAATTAAATATATCCTCCTGCTCTTTTTCATTTCTTTTCCAATTTTCAGTTGAAAATCCCCAAATAGACATATACTTAACTCCTAATCTTTCTGCTTCTCTAAAAATTTCTTCCAAGCCATCATAACTTCCAGCCTTATAATGTCCAAAAGTAGCTTCGAGACCTTTATTAGTTGCCCATCTTCTATTACCATCAGGAATTATAGCAATATGCATCGGCACTTTATTTCCAATACCTCCTGCAATAAACTTTCCAAGATTAATCAAACTTTTTATCTTATCGACAACAAAACTCCTATCTCTAACAATTCTAAAATCAGGATATTCTTTTTCAACACTTCCAATTTTATAATTCAAACTTTCAATCTTAGAAAACCCTGGCTCTTTTTGAACCCATGAAACAAAATTCTCTAAATTTTTTTCATCGCCTTGAGCAAGAATCAATACACTCCCGTCCTCCCTATTATTAACAAAGCCCTTTAGTTTTAATTCATCAGCAAATTTTCGGGTGTTATCTCTAAATCCAACGCCTTGAACTCTTCCTCTAACTTCAATCAAAACCTCTTTATTTTTCATTTTTAGCAATCTCACTAGAAAATTCTTCACGGAATTTAATTATGTCCTCTGTTTTAATTCTCGCCCCAACAGCATCTTGATGCCCCCCGCCTGTCGCATCTTCAAACTTTTTTAAAACTTTCTCCAATACTCCTTTAACATTTTTCCCCCTCATAGAAATATTAGAAACATTTCCATTCTTATATAACACTACAATATATTTTCCTGGGTAGATGTAAGAAAGCTCATTTGCAATATCTGCACTAATACTCAAATCCCCGCTATAAACAAAAAATACCATGTTTTCTTCTACAACTTTTTTAGCCTTTTCCATTAAAACATCGTATTTCTTCTTTATTTCAGTATATTTTTTTCTAAAAGCATAATTTCCAGTCAATTCCACAAAGACATCATCAGGACTATTGCAGGATATTAAAAAATTCTGTAAATGAATTACATTACTCGTACTATCTTTCAAACCAAAATTAAATGCCTGTGCAATTCTTCCAATTTCAGTCTTATAATATGCGTCAAATGGCTCTTTCACATCACCCCAAAAATTATCATATCTTTCTCCAAATTCTACGGCAAAAGAAGGCATATAATGATCAGCTATACATCCGATTGTTGCTAACCACAAATCTTCTTTTCTTCCCGCAATTTTATAACAAAGATAGCTAACAGGCTCCTCGCTTCTCATCTTTCCTTCTAACTTAGTAGGGTTGTACGCATAAACGTTTTTGAAATCTTCTAATTTTTCGTTCTCGACTGAATGATGGTCAATCCAAACCAACTGCATTCCTAATTCAGAAATCTCCTGAACAAATTCCTTTGAGACTAATGGTTTATCTAAAACAAAAACATAATCTGCATTTAATTCTCTTGCTTTCCGAGCATATTGCGAATTTAAATCAGGAAAACTCTTTACCGCGACACCTTTTCCTCTTCCAAGATATCTGCGCAAAATTAAAAAACTGCATAATCCATCGCAATCATTGTCATAAAAAAAAACAGGATTCTGCGCTTTTTCAAGATGCTCTCTTATCTCAACAATTTGTTTTTCGCTCAACATGAATGAATCAAAAAAGATGCTATATTTAAATCCAATGGTTTTTCAATCAAGATCTTAAAAACTTCGCGAAGAGGCTTCGCCTCTAACCAACGCTACCCGACCACACTCGACAGAGTTAACAAGATCCCCACTGCCCGAGTAGAGGTCAAGGTAGTAGTACAAGAACAACCTCGAAATACCAGAATCTTTTGCATACCAAGTTCTATTTCCTTTTTTATCAAATAAAGGTAATCCTAATTTATCAACATTTGAAAACTTCTCTCTATTATATTTACCTAAAAGTCTCTCATCATGAACAACATTAAAATCATCTCTTGGAACAACACTCCATTTATATTGAGTTTTATTAGACAGAACAACATCTAATCCGCTGACTAAAACAGGCAATCTTAATTTTCCTTGTTTCTGTTCAATATATGGAACAAGTCCTTTAATAATATCTTTATTTGAAGAATAACTATCTTCCAATGTTCTCAAAACAAGTGTTGGTGTATCAGAATAATGTTTATCTTTTACCATATCCATAATTTCAGGTCTTGACAAATCAGCTAAATTAGCAACTCTAATTCCTCTAGCTCTCAAAATACTATCAACTCTAGCAGCAATTGGAAAATTGCTTCCTTTCATAGTTTGTGATTCTTCATCATACCAAACTCTCCCAAAATCTTTCACTTGCTCATAAACAGCTCTAGCATCTTCTCCACTAACAAAACTAGGAGCAATACTTGGAATTTTCCAATTAAATTCTCCTGTAATTTCTGCTTCCTGAATTGCTTTATTCATAATTTCAGTAAAAATAAGGAGTATTTAAATGTTTATTAGGTAAATATTAAAAAGTCAATATTCAATCAAACAACTTAGAAGCCCATCCACTAATCGTTCTTCCCATCCAGCTTCCTAATTTTTGTATAAAAAATTCATCATTACCAATAAAAGAAGTGCCGGCAGTTCCAGAACTGCTCGGTGATGCACTTGCACTTCCAAAAGGGTTAGCCGATCCAGAGGCAGAAGCTTTCGCTCCAGGACTAGAAGATACTTGAGGTAGTGGTCTAGAAGAACTTGTAGAACCGCTAGTTCTAGGACTTGCAAAACTTCCAGTAGGAGATACGCTTGGAGAAACAAAAGGAAAAGCGCTTACTGAAGGAATGGGGGATACATCAACAATAGGTGTAGAAACAATCTCATTTCCTTCTTTATCCTTAATCCTAAGCTCCTGCGTCTCTTCAAAAGCAGGAATTTTCAAATGAAAATCAACAACACTTGCCTCAAATGTTTCCTCTATAGGAGTGCCATCCTCTCCTGGAGCAATAGTATGCACTTCAGCGCTATTTTCAAAAATCTCTCCATCAATACCGACTAAATTTTCCTGACCTTTTTGATCAGTATCGTATAATGGTCCATCTGTAAATATCTCTCCTGGGTTAAACGCTCCAAATTCAACTTCACTTCCATCATCCAATACAGCACTATAAGAAAGTTCTCCAGAACTAATTCTTCCTGCACATCCTCTTTGAAGAGCCCTATTTATTTTATAATCCTCATTTATCTTTTTGCCCTCTATAAGCCAATAACTTTCCTTTGAACAATCTCTTTCATTTGCAATAACATTACCGCTAATTGATCCTCTACTTGTCTCCCTATTCCTAACTAGCTCATTTATTTTATTAATTATGACTCCTTCATTAAATCCTCCAAAAATATCGACTCTTAATGTACGCATAACACCTTCTTCAATAGACCTAAAATAATCAGTCCGTGAACATCCTTCATAACATCCATCATTCTTTCCTAAAAAATTATTGCAATCCGCAACGCAATTTCCTGCAGAATTTCTTGGGATAGTAGCAGGAACATACTCTTCAGCCAAATTGACAAAGCTATGCCCAAATTCGTGAGCCAGAACACTCATTGGGTGTTTAGTATTGACGCTCATCACATTCAAATAAGTAGAGCTTCTTATATTTCGGTCATAATCCTCGCTTAATACAATAATATGATCATTAGGGCATGATGCGGCTTTTCTGATTAAATCTCGCGAGTAGCAAAGCATTGCAATACCATTATAAAGATCACAGCTCGGCTCATAACTTCCAATATAATAAAAACTAAATTCATCTATAAATTGGTTTATTGGTTTTAAACTAGTAAAGTAATCCACATATTCTTCTACTTTCTCTTTGCTGTCTCCGAAAAAAACAAGAGATATTGCACCTTCTTTTCCAGCTCTTATAGTGTTGCAATTTTCCAATTCCAGATTAGCTGGACTAAGATAAGCTCTCCAAAGAAAAAAGAAGATAAGGCTTCCAAAAATAGCGACGATTAAAAAAACCCACAAGAAAATAATTTTTTTCATGATTAATTAAGATAAAGTTATATTTTAAATATTGCTAATTGATGAACTAGTAAGTTAAAGTAGCTTATTCAATAACTTTTACACAGTAGTGACAAACCGAAAGGTTTAAATATTCTAATCGTCTATAAAAAACATGAGTTTAACAGATAAAATAAAGAATACAGGAAAGAGATTAGCTTTAGTTGGAATGCTAACAAGTCCTCTTTATACGAGCGGATGTGCGGCTCTTATTTTAGGTATCGCTATAAAGTCTCATGGTGATGCGCAAGCAGAAGCTATAAGAGACGCTGCAAGAATAAAAAACGGAGATGAAAACTATAATAATCAGATACCTCTAATGGAAAAAGACAGGTTTTTTGTGTGTAACGATTATACTGATTTGAACAATGATGGTTTCTTGGATATGAGTAGAGAACTTGTTGGAGAAAAAAATACTTTTTCTACTGGAGAAAAAATTAATTTTTTAGCTTCTTTTCCCAATGGGAAAGGATGTTACATTAACTTTAAATTATATAATCTAGATAGCGATATAAAAAAAGAATTGAAGAATAGTGATTTCTTATTAGACAAAAATAACTTATTCGTAAATGTGGGATATCCAAAAGGATTATCTAAAGGAAATTATATTGGATTTTGGAAAGTAAACGGTGAAAAAGTCGGAAATAAAGTTATAGAAGTTAAATAAATAAATTATTAAGAATCTTTATAAATATAATATCTCTATTTAATCTATGCATAAAAGAGGGAAGAGTGTTATTTGTAGTTTTGAAATCTTTTTATTAATTCTATCTAGTTTTGCTATTTCTTTTATT
>ERZ1292625.1316-Hain-H41-01um-R1-1316-length-30403-cov-48_pt1 | contig 18062 bp, 23 predicted proteins | sample MGYA00564400_ERZ1292625 | MGnify/ENA primary metagenome ERZ1292625 (study PRJEB36523, sample SAMEA6512639) | groundwater metagenome | collected 2019-01-08 | study: AquaDiva: Metagenomics assemblies of 32 groundwater samples
TTCACCAGCATAAGCTGAGTTCCATTGCGATCCCTCGTCTTGGCTGCGGGCTCGGGAGACTAAACTGGAATGAGGTAGAGCCCATCGTTGTGAGAGCCCTCCTGTCCGGTTGTGAGAGCTTTACTCACACCCCTTCGATTTTTGTCTACCTCTACGTGGGATAATGTGGTGTGACGATGAAGAAACTGGACAAGGTGGTTTTTGCGAAGAATCTGCGTAATGCGCGAGAGCTGCGGGGCTACACGCAGGCAGAGCTGTCGCGGAAGACAGGTTTGAGACCCGCATGTGCCATCTCCAACTTCGAGACGGGTCGGCGCCTACCCTCGCTCTCCAATCTCGTCTTGCTGGCATCGGCTCTTGGTGTGACTACGGATTATCTCCTTGGTCTACGTGCGATCGACGCCTTCGGCTTTTCTGATGCGCGTCAGCATCTGCTGCGCTTCTTCGTGCGTCTTCGGGATAGAGATCAGCGCCTACTCCTGGAGTTTGCGCGTACCCTGGAGGTCTCAGCAAAGCGCTGAGTTTTTCGCTTCTTTTTTCGCCTTCTTTGTGCTACACTTCTGCCCATGGAAACCACGACGACTTGGACGGTGAACCGTCTGGGGGTGAAGTTCGCAGGCCGGTGTGTGGTCTGCGAGTCCCAAACGGGCGACCGCTCGTTCGAGCTGGCCGACACCCTGTTGCTCCGGGCTGGCAGCCGCTGGGGCGTGGCGCACCCGCGCTGCGCGGGCGTGCGCACGAAGGGCTGCGTGGGCGGTGGGCGGGCGATCGTATCAGGCCCGAGCACGCTCCAGGGTAACGGCCCGGCGCCGGTGGGATGGGATTCGGCGGCCGCGCGCGCAGTGCGTGCCGAGGAGGATGTGTGATGTTCCGCCTCCGGCCAGATGCCCGAGCGTGCCGCCGCGCGTGCGTACAGCAAGGGCTGCCCGAAATGCGGTGGCGTGGACGTGGACCTCAGCGGGCCGGTGGGTCGCGGCGCCAAGGAGGCTGGCTGATGTCTCGGGCCTACGACCTGGCGCGCCTGCGCGATTTCAAGATCCGCGCCATCGTCGCCGATGTGCTGGGCGCCGTGACCGTCGAGCAGGAGACCGTCGAGGATGGCGTCGAGTGGGTCATCGCGACCACCGACGCCGCGCAGGCGGATGAGGTGATCCGCGCGGCCGCCGGTGTGGCTGTCTGCATCTGGCGTGGGCCGCCTACCACACTCGGGTGGCGCGAAGGGATGTAGGCGTACCCGGAGCGGGACGAACCGCCCGATCCACCGACCCCTAGTTTTTTCTCTACGTTTTTCGCCTTCTTTGTGCTACACTTCTGCCCATGGAAAGCGACACGAAAAACAACGAGGCCTTGTGGGTGCGTGCGGCGCGCATCCCGGCCCTGCAAGATGCGGTAGCGGTGGTCAACCGCCATGCAGAGCAGCTAGGGGCTGCCCCCCTCACCTTGCAGCTCGGTGCGACCGAGCTGCGGGAAGTCAAGCGGGTGCGCGATCCGCTTGGGCTCGTGCGGATCATCCGTGAGCCCTTCGTCGAGGTGACGATCTCGGGCCGCTCGCCCCGTCTTCCTGGGGGCTGGGCGCTCCTGGGTGTGGTCTCCCTCCGGGACCAGCTCCCCATCATCCGGGAAGTCCCTGGGCAAGTGGTCCCGGCGGATCAGCGCGACCGTGGCTCGATCTGCGACCACTGCCAGAAGGCTCGCCGCCGGGCGGAGACCTTCATCCTCCAGGCGGAGGACGGCCGGGTGGTCCAGGTCGGGCGCCAGTGCCTGGCGGATTTCCTCGGATCGACCAAGCTCTCTCCCGGGGGTCTGATCGCCTACGTGTGGGGTCTAGATGCCTTCCGCGAGGAAGAGACGGGCTACGAGCCCACGTTCGGTGGTGTCGGTGGCCGTGCCGTGCTCGACGTGCGCTACGTCGTGCTGCTCTCTGGGGCAGTGATCGACGAGGAGGGATGGGTATCCAAAAAGGTCTCCCAGGAGTGCCTGAAGCCGTCTACTGCCAATGGCGTAGACAGGCTGCTCCATCCTCCCCTGCAAAAGAGTGCGAGTGCCGAGTACCTCGCGTGGGCGGAGCGCGTGCAGGGTCGTCTGACGGAGAAGCTGGAGACCGAGGTGGATGCGGCTCTGGCCTGGGCGCGCAACCTCGGGACCGACAATCCCACGACCTATCTGGCCAATCTGGCTGCGATCGCTTGCCAGGATACGGTGGGCGCGGAGAACCTGGGCCTGACCGTCTCTCTCCTGGCGAGCTATCGGCGCGAGCAGGAGACTCTTCAGCGCAAGGAGTTCGCTCGGAAGATGGCCAACCCGGAGTGGATTGGTGCGCCAGGGCAGCGGCTGAGCCTGCGGCTGCGGCTCGTGAACAAGAGGGCCTTCGACGGTAACTACGGTACGTCCTACCGCTGCGCCTTCGAGGATGAGGCTCATCACTCCTTCGTGTGGTGGGCGAGCAACGATCCGGCCTACGATGAGAAATCGCCCTTCTCGTCAGAGGATTTTGTGACGGTAAAGGCAACCGTCAAGAAGCACGATTCCTGGGAGGGGATTCGGCAGACCGTGCTTACTCGGGTGACGGTCATCTGATGACCTACCAATTCAACTGCATCGGCTGCCCGGATGTCGCCTCTCTCTGCGAGATGATTCAGAGGGGAAGAGGCATCGCGCGAAAGACCTTTCTGCGGCACGTTTGCCGCAAAAGTCTGCTGGCTCTGGAGCAAGCCCTGGGATACGCATGCCACCCGTCTCAGGGGCTGACGATGGCCGGCGATCGGCATGTAGGGTACTTCAAGAGCATGTATGGTGGGCAGCTCTGCGTGTACATTACGTGGAGTGCTATTGAGTACGTTTTCCTCTAGGTTTCTTGGCCAGGATCTGGTAGATTTCTGCCCATGGAAAAAAGAGCACTGGACTGGCAGGCCGTGGAGGCCAGAGCGCAGGGCATGTCGCTCGTTGAGCTGCATGCGGCTCTGGAGGATATCCAGAGAACGCTCCCGCACGCGGATGCGCTGGATCGACAGGATAGGGGCGATCGTGGCGGCTACTATCGGGACGAGTCCTCGGTCTACCGAATCGAGCTGAAGCGGAGGGGGCAGGCGTGAGCGTGACCTTCTCTGTGGAGGGGCTGGAGGAGGAGCACGGGTACGATCTTCCCTGCCCTGACTGCGGTGATTCGATGATGACGGCCGTGGCCCGCTCGGTCCCGCTGCGCGACTGCTCGTGCATGGGCTACGGGGGGCCGATCGAGCTGCCGAGGCCCCGCTTCGAGATGAACCTGACCAACCGCAATGCCCTCGTGCTGCTGGAGTGGCTGGATCTGCCGGTGCAGGACGGCACGTTGGAGGGGGCTACCGATGGGCAGGATCTGCTCACGACGCTGGCGGTCAAGGAGACTTCTCAGCTCGTGGAGCTGCTGGCGGCAGCACGGGACGAGTTCGATGTCCAGCAAGATGTGGCCAGGCTGGCGGTGAGGTACGTGCGACTGCTCTCCAGGATCGCCCAGCGCGCAGCAAAATGGGGCCGTAGCGTTATCTGGATCTGAGCGACAACGCGCGGCTACCCCCGTCTGGCATCGACTATTGATCGTTTCCGACCCCTAGTTTTTTTCTCTACGTTTTTCGCCTTCTTTGTGCTACACTTCTGCCCATGGAAAGCGACACGAAAAACAACGAGGCCCCCGCCTCTGCCCCCACCCCCATCCTGGCTCCCTCGCCCCTCCGCGGTTGCACGCCGCTCGGCCGGGCGATTCGGGAGGCCGAACGCGAGGCCGAGATCGCACTCGCTCGCCTCCTGACGGGGGTAGCGCCGTGAAGGCCTACCGAGGAAGTGGTGTGCGGGTGTTTGCCTCCATCGTGCGCGAGGGCGAGCCGGGAACGCGGTGTCTCAACACGCCAGCGGCAGCCATCGCGGCGATTGTCGCCTTGCAGCGGGCTGGTGTGTGGCCGGTCGATGAGGAGGCGCTTGGCGTGCTGCTGCTCGACGTGCGGCGCAACCTGATCGGTACGCAGATCGTGTCTCGTGGCACGCCGACCGCTTCTCTGTGCCGCCCCGCCGACGTGCTGCGGCCGGCGATCGTGCTCGCCGCGCCAGGGTTCATCGTGGCGCACAACCACCCCAGCGGCGACGTGACCCCCTCACCGGATGATGAGGTCTGCACCGAACGAATCCGGGCTGCGGCTGAGATGTTCGGCATCGACATGGCGGACTCCATCATCGTCGGCCGCCCGGGTGTCAAGACGGCCGGCTACTCCTTCTGTACAGGCGAGAGGGTGCTGGTATGAGGCGGGGGACACCGCGACGGCAGGAGGCGAAAAGGCACCGCCCCGAGGTGGTGGTGTGGTAGACTCCTTTCCTGGCGACCTGCGGGTCACCTGCCTTGGCCTCCGGCTCATCTGATCCGAGCCGGAGGCTTTTTCCAAGTGGCCATCCTGAACCTTTCGCCTGCTGCAAGTCTCGGTGACGTGAGGGAGCTTCTTCGGCGTCATCGGGAAGAGGGGGTTGTCTGCCCCTGCTGCGACCAGCTTGCGAAATCCTACTGGCGAAAGCTCTACAGCCGCATGGCCCGATGGTTAGTCTGGCTGATGCAGGAGTATGAGAAGCGTCCGCGATGGCTTCATGTAGATGAGCCGGGGTCTCTTGCTCTCCGTGGTCCGGGTGGGGACCACGCTAAGCTACTCTATTGGTACCTCGTGGAAAGCCTACCTCATCACGGAGTGTCGAGCGAGAAGCGGGATTCTGGACTCTGGAGACCAACTGCTTCTGGTATGCGATTTGCTAAGGGAGAGATTCGTGTACCAAGCCATGTGCATCTGTATGATGGAAAGCTCTTGGGATACAGCCAGGAGACCATCACAATCCAAGATGCTCTTGGTGAGCACTATGACTACGCGGAGCTGATGGCATGACCGACAACTCGATACAGAACCTGTGGGATCGCTTCTGCGATTTTAGGCTCCCTGGTGGGCCACTGATGGATGACGAGCTACTGCGCTTGTACCACCGTCTCGACGAAACCTGGCTCTTCCTCTCGGAGCTGGGTCTGCGTGACTACAACATCGTGGTGATGGATGTGATCCGCAAGAGAGAATCCGTCTTGCTCGTTGTTCGGGCGCGTAACTTGGAAGGTCAGGAGATAACGTGATACGCTCTCTTCTCTGCCTCTGTCTTTTCCTTGCACTTCCACTTCCCCTAGCTTGCGGAGGCGGTGGGGGTGGCTCGTCGAGTTCGACGACTGGTGGAGGTCGTCGGAGTATCACCGACATGACGAACACGGGGCGATGGGATCTGGTGCAGGCTGGAATTCAGTACCAGCTCGGCCCCAACTACATGCCCCCGCCCCCGGATATCACGATCACCGGGAGGGCCATCTCCGATGTCGGGACCGTGCATTTGACGGTGCAGGAGATCATGTCCGAAGTCTACGGGGACACGGGCACGATGAACTTCTTCCAGGTACACTACTACACGAACCAGGCGCAGCAAGTGGATCTACGTGCTGCCGATATGCTCTGGGACTGGCAACGCTACGTCACCGAGAACGGACTTCCCTGGATTGCGGAGGAGGAACTTGTATACCTCGATGTACGTTTGGTGACGAGCACCGACACAGTGCAGGCCACTTGGCGCGTCAAGCGCACGCTCTATGGTGGTGTCGAGGGGCGTCCAGGTTACTGGGGGCAATACAATACGATCTTGGAAGACAGTAGCTCTAGCCTCATCTATCAACTGAATGCCACCAACTAACTACTTTGTCGTAATCGATTGGCTGGACTCGACTGCTGCAACCTCTGGGTGGTCTCCCATGGCTCTTGCTTTGGAGGAGCCCCCTGCGGTGATTCGTACGGTTGCTATTCTCCTACGAAAGCCAACGAAAGACGATCCGTTTTGGATCATCTGCCGAGATGTCTCAAGCCGTACGGGAACGTGTGCGGGGGCCATGCGCATTCCCAGTGGGTCTGTTCTTCGCTCCAAGGAGATCCCGTGGCCTAAAGGGCTTGAGATGTAACATGGACCTGATTTTTGTAGGGGTGGATCCAGGGCAGTCCGGAGGTCTGGCGTTCTTGAACGACGCTGGCGCGGTGCTCCAGGCGCTGCCTCTGCCCCTGATTGGCAAGGAGCTGGACATTGCTCGGGTTACCCTCCTGGTGGATCTGCATGGTGGTGATCGCTCGAAGCTCCGTGTGGCCATCGAGCGTGTTCACAGCATGCCGAAACAGGGGGTAGCCAGCTCGTTCCGTTTTGGCTACTTGTACGGTTGCATTACCGGGGCCTTCCAAGCTCTTGGATGCAGCGTGCAGCACATTACACCGCAAATGTGGAAGAAAAGGGTGCTGCACGGGACAGAGAAAGACAAAGCTGCTGCGTTGGCTTATTGCTCTAGCCGTTGGCCACACTTTTCTCTCGTGCAACCCCGCGGACGGGTACCACACGTTGGAGTGGCGGATGCTCTGTGCATCGCGCAGGCGCTTCGCGCGCAAGAGCTGGGTATCAATGGTGCAAATGCCCTCTCCCACGGGGAAAATCGTTCGGAAGAAGGTGAAGTTCTCTCTGGAGCCCGCGGAGCTGGCTAGATGCACCTATGCTGGTCCAAGTGCGCGTGCTGCACATGGTGTCTATCTTGCATGCCGCTCTGAGACCGCACGCGAGGTAGTCTGGCGCGCGCTCTGTCCGCGAGCAGCCCACTTCTACTACGCTGTGGATCTCGCTCCAAATCCAGAGCGAGCAGACTTCTTTGTCTCCTACATGGTGGAATCCTTGTGGCAGTATCTGCCTACGGTTTCTGCGCACATGGAAACACAGAAGCACTTCGACCGATATTTTCACAAGGTTCTTCGCACAGCCTATTGGACAGCCAAGTCTCTGTGGGATGCTCTTGCGCGGCCGCCAGAAGTTGAGGACATTCTGACGTGTGAGGATGTAGTGTGGAGTCCACAGTATGGGGAGGGGTCTATGCGGTGGGTGGAGGACAAAATCTACCTGAGCGAGCTACCGAAGGCCCTAGAGCGACGGCTGCGTGGTCTCTCCGTGAAGAGGCTGGGTCTGCGTTTTGCTGAGCCTGTGGTTCATGTTCTACGCTTGCTCCTGAGCCGGCAGAAACCGCTTCCCCGGATGATCCAAGATGTGTGGGGAGTGGATCCGAACTTGGTGATCTCCTGGACGTGGTATCAGCTTCGAGTGCTGCTGGAGGGGAAGACGGAGATGATGGTCAGGCAAGGCCAGGAGGATCCTCTTGCGGCGGTCTAATACACTAGACAAGTCGATCAAGCTGGCAGATGCGTTTTACCTCGCTTTCATGGCCGCAGGTGAGAACACACTACTCCCTGAGATTTACAGGGCTATTGGCTATGAAGCTACCATCAAGCTGATAGAGATGTTTTCAGGGTCTGCTATTCAGATCCCTGATGTTTCTGTAATACGCATGGCCGTACGCGACGCCACAATCTTCATCGAAGGGAAGTCTGGAAGCTCCTACGAGGTTCTGGCGGAGAAGCATGGGCTCACCACACAGCAAGTTCGTAGCGTGCTGCTTCGGATGAAGGGGTTGCATCGACGTGTCTGATCCAGCACCCCTGCCCCCACCGCGCCGCCTGGGTATCGACGAGCTGCTGCAACGGGCTGCGAGCTGGGTAGCTGATCGTACTCCCGTAGCGGAGGACACGCGAGAAGCGCTTGCGGCTGTGGTGGAGACCAATGCGGTGAAGCTGGGGATGTTCACCCAAGTTCTTGCGCTGAAGAAAGCCCAGCGCCTGCGAACGCTGGTGGAGATGATGGATCGTGTGGAGGCGCGCATTATGGACCCAGCGATGTTGGAGGAGGCATCGCTGAAGACGCTGGTACAGGTTGGCACGTTGCTGCTGCACACGAGCAAAGAAGAGTCTGAGTTTATTCTGGCCACTCTGGATAGGCAGACTTCTCGTGCAGGGGTGGTTAGCGTACTGGAAGAGGACTCTGTTGTTGTGGGGGAAGAGCGTGTGAAGAGCATTGCCCCCGATCGTCGAGAGGCCATTCGTGGGCTATTCGAGAGGCTGACGGCTTCGGTGAAGAATGCCACCAACGGCCGATGAGCTGACTCTGGTCCAGAGGATTCTGGATGGATCAGAGCATGGTGATCGTGCTCTGTTTGATTCGCTGCAAACGCACGAGAAAACCTTTGTCATCGAGGTGCTGACTGAGCTGCGAAGCTCTGGGGAATCGCACTCGCTCAATCTTCTGTGGGAGCTGGACTACAAGTGTCGTCCTGTGACCATCAAGGAGTTCCTGGAGGATCCTTACTACCTCGGTGCTGTCGGCCCCTCGCTCTATCCTGCTTGGCGTGAGGTGCTAGAGGAGGTGTTCTCTCCGGGTCGCCGCGTATGGGAGTTTATTCTCAGTGGCTCAATCGGGAGTGGAAAGACCACGGTTGCAGTCGTAGCCCTTCTCTACAAAATATACACCCTGAGCTGTTTGCGTGATCCGCAGAAGTTCTTTGAGATGGCTCCGGGCTCGCCTATTGTCTTCGGGCTCTACAACGTCTTCAAGTACAAGGTCCGTACGACCAGCTTTGCCTACGCCGCGGGCTTCTTGGAGCTGTCTCCATATTTCCGTGACAGATGGCCGAGGAATCCAAGGCGTACTGCTGACATCGAGTTCCCAGACGGAGTTCGTGTGATTCACGGCTCTGATGAGCTGCATAGCATAGGCGAGAACATCTACGCCTGTTTGGTGGATGAGATGGACTTCATGCGCGCCGGCGCGACTGAGGAGGATAAGGGACAGGCATATCGGCTTTATACCTCTACTGCTCGACGTATGGAATCCCGTTACATGCGATTGGGCGAGATCCCGGGCTTGATGGTGCTGATCTCCAGCAAGTCCTCTCAGGGTGGGTTTATCGAGACTCGCATTGCTGAGCGTGTGGGCGATCCGCGGGTCTTCATCGCGGACAAGCCATTGTGGGAGGTGAAGCCTGGGCGCTATTCGGGTGCCAAGTTTCCTGTGTCTGTGGGAGGAAGGGAATCCGATAGTCGCCTTCTGACGGAAACGGAGGCTAAGGCTTCTCCCGGCAAGGTCATCTGGGTTCCCGTAGAGCACCGTCAGGCGTTTGTAGACGATGTTGACGCGGCTCTGCGGGATATTGCCGGGGTGGCCACGGAGGCCGAGCAAGCCTTTATCCCCTCTCGCTCTGATATCTATGCCTGCTGTGATGCCACACGGAGCCACCCGTTCTCGAAGCAAGAGTTCTCCATAACGATATCTTCAGAGACCGCGATAGAGGATCTATTTCTTCACGATCAGCTTCTGCGTGTGATTCACAGCAACTTCGCACCCCGTGTGGCTGCTAGCTCTAGCCGCTATCTGCATGTGGATCTGGGGGTCACGGGGGACAGCGCTGGGATTGCCATGGGTCACGTTGCGGGCTCCAAGGAATTACAGAAGGCATCTCGCGTGGACGGTGCTAGCTACACTACCCGGGCGCCTCTTCTCTACATCGACTTCATGCTCCGAATCGTACCAGAGATCGGTACCAGAATCGACTTCCAAAAGATTCGAGATTTCATCTACGCTCTTCGGGCCTATGGTTTTCCGATAAAGTACGTGTCTTTTGATGGCTGGCAGTCTGAGGATAGTGTACAGCAGCTCCTTCATCATGGTTTCGAGGCAGGGATTTTGTCAATGGATCGCCCACCCAAGCCAACGGAGGGGCATCCATACTCCTACCTACGTCAGGCAATTTTGGAGCACCGAATTAGCTACTATGCTTACGAGCGCTTTCTGACCGAGGCTGTCAATTTGAAACGCTCTGTGCCCAAGGCGACACACCTATGGAGGGTGGACCATCCGGTGTACATGCTGGACAGTGGGGGTAGGAAAGTTCGGGGTAGTAAGGATGTAGCGGACGCCGTTGGGGGCGTTGTTCGTCACTGTATGGTACTGGATCCTGCAACGCAGGATAGCGCGCTCCCCCTCGTTGGTGCCCCACCTCCTGCGCGGCAACGTCCTCGGTTTATGGACGATGACGAGTGGGTAATGGGAGATGACATTGACTTCAGTCGAGTGAGTGGGATTATTCCGTGAACGGCAAAGCTCTTCGTAAGCTCGTAGAATCCAGAGGCTTGTCCATGGAGGAGGTTGCGCAGCTTCCGGCCTGGACTCGGGGGCAGCTCGGTCTCCCACTCATCATCCCGGAGGCTGACTACAGTGGCTTGCAGCTTTTTGTAGACAACTATCTACCACGCCTCCGTGGGCTTCGCCACATCTTTGGTTTGGACCAGACTGTGGATTTGGCGCCACCCTTCCGCTTCGATGAGCCGGATATGGGGCGCAACTACTCGTGGTACAACGCGCAAACGCAGTTTGAGCTGAATCGCCGTTCTGTCTACGGGCTTGTGGAGGAGATGGACTCCTATGATATCTGCTCCAGCGCGCTAGATATCTATGCGGAGGAGGCGACGCAAACGGATGCAGACACTGGACGGGTAGCATGGGTGGAGTGCGAAGCAGAGGAGGCCAAGCGCGAGCTGATGGCGCTCTTCGATGCGATCCAGCTTGAAGATCGTGCTTTTGGCATCGTTCGCTCCATGTGCAAGTATGGCGATGACTTCGAGCAAATCATTGCGTCTGGAACTCGTGGGATCATCAACCTCGATTTCATACAGCCCCAGCGCTTGACCCGGATCGAGGACCGTGTTGGGCGCCTCATGGGCTTCTCTCCGGGCTTGCTGAATGACTACGAGATCCGTGATCCGGAGCAGCAGAAGAAGCTGAAGCTATCGAGACCTTGGGACTTTCTGCACTTTCGTCTCCAATCCTCTCGAAGAGAGCTACGCCACGGAGAAACCGTGCTCCTGGCCGCGCGTCGTAGCTGGAGACAGCTCAAGATCCTGGAAGACACCCTCGTGCTCTACAGGATGAACCGTGCGACGGACAAGGATGTCTACTACATTGATACGGGGAATCAGACGCCGGATCAGCAGTGGCAGACTGTGCATCGCTTCCGCCGCGAGCTGCGCAAGAAGTTCTACGTCAATACTGTCAATGGGCAGATGCGGCAGCAGTATGATCCGAGAACCGCTGATGAGGATATGTACATTCCGATTCCTCGTGACAGCAAGACTCGCGTAGAACGCCTACAAGGATCTGGCCCCCAGGGTGACATCTATGATGTGGATCATTTCCGGAACAAGCTGTTTGCAGCCTTGAAGATTCCAAAGGCATTCATGGGCTATGAAAAAGACGTGAATGCGAAAAGTACACTCGTCAGCCAGGACATCCGTTTCGCACGCTCTATCTATCGAGTGCAAAGAGCTTTCAAGCACGGGTTGACACAGCTCTGTCGGATTCACCTGGCTCTCCGCGGCTACGATGTAGATAAGGTCAGGTTCAGGGTCCGGATGGCCCCAATCAACTACCTGGATGACCTGGCACGGGCTGACATCTACGCGCAGAAATACGATGTTGCGGCCAAGCTGCTTGAGCTTCCGCAGATGGGGCAGCAAACGGATCCAAAGACGGGTGGGGTGGTCCCCAACAGCGGAATAGTTGCCAATGCTCCGGCATGGCGTGGTTGGGTGCTGCGTCGCTTTCTCGGACTTACTGACGAGGAGCTGGATCTATTCTTGGGGCAGGGCTCTGCGGATGCTTCTAGGACTGTATCCAATCGCACGCTGCAAGCGTTTTCCGAGCGGAGTGCTGTTCGTGCGCGGCTCTCAGATGATACTGTGCATGTATTCGATCCCCTGCCGCCGCCAAAAGTTGGGGAGAAAACGGAGGAAGAGAAATCGTTGGCGGAGGCAGAGTGCTTTGACTTGGAGCGCGAAGAGACGGATCTTGCGCGTCTACTGGGGAACGTCACGGAAGATGGTCGAGTGCTCTGTACTGCTTGCAGGGAGCAGACGATGGTGGAGCATCAGTCGGAAGAGGAGCCCTACCTTCTGTGCCCCAAGTGTGGTTTTGTGGCCTTCTTGGAGCCAGCATGCGGTACCGAGAGTTCGTGACCGCGATGGGGCAGCGCTGGGGAATCCCTCGGGATGAGGCACAGACCCTACTCAGCACGCTGGCGGAGACAGTGGGGGAGCTGCTGGTCTCGGGTGAGGACGTGCGGCTACCTGGGCTAGCCACTTTCCGGATCGGCTATCTCACACCCCAGCGTCGTGCGGAGCGCCTTGGCAACTTGGGGCTAGGCTGCGGCCTCCCGGGTCGCTATAAGATCCGTTGCCATGTGAGTGATGGGCTGGAGCAACGGGTCTCTGACCGGCTGCTCTCGGCGCCACCACCGAACCTTCCCGATCTTCTGGAATCCGTAGGAGCGTGATGTCCACAGTCCCGTACACGCGAAAGTTCTGTGAGCAGGGCTCGGCCTATGACTCCGTGAAATGGTCTTCTCGTGATGTCGTGATCGACTCCTCGGAAGGCCGCGTGTTCGAGCAACTGGGTGTCGAGGCACCCACGTTCTGGACACAGCAAGCATGTACCATCGTCGCCCACAAGTACTTCGCGGGTGATACGGGGAGCCCAGAGAGGGAGTTCTCTGTACGTCAGCTTGTTTCGCGGGTAGTCAACGCAATCACTTGTAGTGGGCTTGCTCAAGGGTACTTCACTGCGGAGGCTGCTGCGGACTTCGAGGCCGATCTAGCCTGGCTGATACTGCATCAGTATGGGACTTTCAATAGTCCTGTCTGGTTCAACGTGGGGCGCAAGGACAATCCCGTTTGCAGCGCGTGCTTCATCAACTCTGTGCAGGATTCTATTGAGTCCATCATGGACTTGGCGCAGCGAGAGGCAAGGATCTTCAAGGCGGGGGCCGGTGCAGGGAGTAACCTATCGAGGCTGCGAAGTAGCAAGGAGCGCATCGCGGGCACCAACACGAACTCCTCTGGGCCTATCTCTTTCATGCGCATCTATGATGCCGTGGCCGAGGTGATAAAGAGTGGGTCAGTTGCTCGGCGCGCGGCCAAGATGCAGATTCTGGATGTGACGCATCCGGATATCATGGAGTTCATTGCCTGCAAGGTGACAGAGGAAGCCAAGGCTAAGGCGCTGCTGCGCGCTGGCTACGACGGGGGTGTAAACGGTGGGGCCTACAGCAGTGTGCATTTTCAGAACTCCAACATCTCGGTCCGGGTCACTGACGAGTTCATGCGGGCGGCTAAGAATGACGAGAGCTACGAGGTTCTAGACCGTCATGGGAAGCCCCTGGCTTCGCTTAGCGCTCGGGAGGTGCTACGGGCGATGGCGCAAAGTGCATGGGTATGTGGGGATCCGGGGATACAGTACGATGGGGAGATCCAGCGGATGAACCCCAGCAAAGCTACAGATCGTATCTGGGGTACTAATCCGTGCGTTGTTGGTAGCACTTTGGTTGCTACTGATGAGGGCTGGCGAAGGATTGATGATCTAGTCGGGAAAACGGTGCATGTGGTTGGTCTTGATGGACAACCCCATCTTGTTACCGAAGTGTTCCCTACGGGTCGCAAGAAGGTTTTCAATCTGCGGACTCGTGCTGGCTACGAGGTTCAGATCACTGAGGATCACTTGGTGTGGTCTCTGGAAAGGGGTGACACTCCGGTTAGAGACTTGAAGATTGGCGAGAAGCTGAAGCTGGCTGGCCCTGGCTTTGGTCGTCGCGCTCTGGGAGAGAACCTGGCTCTGGCTATCGGGGTCGCTGTTGGCGACGGGTGTCTAGCTCGCTCAATCATTGATGGTCGCGAGCAAGTTGTACTGGTTACATCTGCTCAACATGCTGATATCTTGATCCGCATTTCTGAGATGGCGCGTGAGGAGAAACAGCTTCGTCGTGCTGTGGGTTCTGTTGGCTCGGCCAGGGCTTCACAGGTTGTCACGAGTGGTGGCATTTCGCGCCTCCCACTTGGGGCTCAGTGTGTTGTTGATCTGTTCAAGGAGTTTGCGGTACTGAATGAGGGTAGCCAGGGAAAGAAGTTCAAGCCCACCGTCTTCGATCTGGACAAGCCGACACTAGCTACTGTTCTTCGAGGACTCTTCACTACAGATGTTACTGTGGGGGACTCCCGTGGCAACGGTACCTTCTATGTTTCTCTAGACTCAACATCGCTGGACTTGCTGAAGCAGGTGCAATTGCTGCTTCTTGGTTTCGGTATCAAATCGAAATTGTACACGGAACGTCGTGGTGGGAGCACTGAGGCACTACTCCCCGATGGGCGTGGTGGAAAGAAGCTCTATCCAGTTCGAGAGATGCACTCCCTGCGAATCAGTCGCTCGTCGAGATTCATCTTCCAGAGAGAGATCGGCTTTGATCCTGCGAGCCCAAAGGCTGCGGCTCTTCAGGAAGTGAATAGTCAGTTTGGTGCCTACAAGGATGAACTCTCAGACGAAATTGTGGAGATCACGCCTCTGGGAGAGGAGGATGTATTTGACCTCCGAGAGATGGCTACGCACCACTTTGTGGCCAATGGCTTAGTCGTTCACAACTGCTCCGAGTTCGTCTTCCTCGATGAGACATCGTGCAACCTGGCCAGCTTGAACCTGATGGCGTTCTGGAATGGTGAGACATTCCAAGTCGATCGCTTCGAGGCCGCTGTTCGCACGTTCATCTTGGCCATGGATATCATTGTGGGGATGAGTGGCTACCCCACGGAGAAGATCAGGGAGATGTCGCACAGATTCCGACCCTTGGGTCTGGGCTATGCGAACCTCGGGAGTCTGCTGCTTGTGCAAGGGATTCCCTATGGGTCACCGCAGGCTATGGATTTGTGCAGCGGGGTGACGGCGCTGATGTCTGCGGCTGCTTTCAGCCAGTCCCAGCATCTCGCGTCTATCATGGGCGCCTACGAGGGCTTGAATGGAAATGAGGAGCATCAACGGAGTGTGATCGAAGCGCACCGCAGGTGGCTCCCTGGAATCCCTGGAAATGGTGTGGCGAGGGAACGAGCCAGCAGCTTGTGGAGTGACGTTCTCAAGGGTCTTGAGACCCAGGGTCTGCGCAATGCGCAGCTTACTCTACTTGCACCTACGGGGACCATCGCGTTTATGATGGACTGTGCTACCACGGGGATCGAGCCCGAGCTTGGCCTTGTCAAGTACAAGAAGCTCAGCGGCGGTGGCGTGATGAAGATGGTCAATCCCCATGTACACCTCGCACTGACTTCTCTGGGCTATGCTTCTGCTCAGATCAAGGCCATCCTGCTGCATATTGAGACCACAGGGGGGATCGAGGGTAGCGCGCTCAAGGATGAGCATTTGCCAGTCTTCGACTGCTCGATGGCCGCGCGTCCCGGTGGTCGCACGCTGCCCTATCGAGCACACCTGAGCATGATGACCGCTGCGCAGCCCTACCTCTCCGGAGCGATCTCCAAGACCATCAATCTCCCATCTACGGCATCGGTGGAGGACATCGAGCGGGTGTATATTGAGGGGTGGAAGATGGGCCTAAAATGCGTGGCAGTCTATCGTGATGGCTGCAAGTCCGTCGAGCCCTACTCCGCGTCCAACGCGTCAGAGAAGGCCAAGGCAGAGGTAGAGGAGGTGGCGACGGCCCCAGCCCGTCGGCCGCTCCCCCAGGAATGCAGTGCCATCCGTCATCGCTTTGTCATCCACGATGGGGTGAATGGTGGGGATCACAAGGGATATCTGCATGTGGGGTGCTATCAGGACGGTAGCCCGGGGGAGGTCTTTATCCGGATGGCCAAAGAGGGTTCCACTGTCGGGGGCTTGATGGATGGGCTGGCCATCGCGGTGAGCTTGGCACTCCAGTATGGGGTACCCGTGGCTGCGATCACGGAGAAGTTTCGGCACAGTCGTTTTCCTCCCTTCGGTTTCACGGATACCAAGCAGCAGCCCGAGCTGCGTATGTGCTCCAGCGTGCTGGATTACCTCGCGCGGTTCCTAGATGTGAAGTTCTGCGATCGAACGCAGGAGATCCATGTGCTTGCCCCGGAGCGCATTCCCGTGGTAGCGGCTCTGCGTGTTGAGGGGAGCAGCAGCCCTCTATGCAGTGCCTGTGGGAGTGTGACACAGCGGGACGGCAAGTGCTTTGTGTGCCCCGGCTGTGGGGCATCGGTAGGGGCGTGCAGCGGGTGATCTGAGATGGCAGTACAAGTACGCTCCAAGAGCGATCTCATCAACTCCACCACAAAGGCTGTGGAGGTGCCCGGGCTATCGGTGGGGAGCGTGCAAGCGGTTTCTGGGCCGCCACAGCCTCTGCGATTCCAGGTGCTGTTCACGGTGGGATCTACCACAGTGCTTCGCTGGGTAACCCTGAGCGAGGTGGTGTTCACGGAGGGTCCAGTGGGTCCGATTCGGGCTCTCTTGACTCTGGGGCAATACACCGTGAAGGACATCTACTACCCTGACAAAGTTTCTGGTACCGACTTGTTGATCGGAGATACCTACTCCTATCGACAGGACCTGATTCGTGTGGATTTTCTCAACGGGGTGTCGGTCACGATCACTGGGGACCGCAACTCGGGGAATCTGGAGTTCGTGGCATTCTGATGGCTGTTTCCTCCGTTCTCTATGGTCCTTGTTTGTATAACCTTGGCAATGACCAGGTTTTGATCTGGTGGGAAACCAATACGTCGGAGGGTGCGCACGCGGTGGACTGGTGGGTCTCAGCGATGATCCCCGTGCTCGCCCCTGCGCAGTCGCTGAGACTCCCGGATCTGGATAGCGGTTTGGAGCGCTATGTACACAGCGTGAAGCTCTCGGGGTTGCAGCCCAACGTGCAGCACTACTTCAGAATCTATGGGCTGAACTTCTTGTCGAGCCCCTATCTGTTTCGCACGCTGCGAAATGATGGACAGTCGGTGCGCTTGGGGGTCTGGGGTAGCAACGAGTCCTATCCCGCGGTTACGGTGCCTGGCCTGGGCGCCACGCTCTCCTTCCTCGATGCGCAGGGGGTTGTGGGCTATCTGGGCACAGGGAGCTACGTTGGGGATGGCCGAGTGCATGGGGATTGGGTATCCCACTGGCTGGGCTCTGTGGGCAGCCGCTTGTTGACGAAGGGGTTCTCGGGATGCCGGGGCGATACGGATGGGTACAGCGGGATGTCCCGCGGGATGCTCCCTTTTCACAGCCCAAGCGCTGCGACATTCGCGGTCTCCATTGGTAGCGCGCGCATCGTGGCCCTTACCTCCGTGAATGGTGCTAGAAATGGGCTCAGAACCAACGGCTCTCAACGCCAATGGTTTCTGAACGAGGTTTCTGGAGACATCTGGAAGGCGGCGGCCTATCGGATTATCCTGGTGCATCATCCCGTAAGGACCGTCTATTGGACTGGGTTGTGTGACTACGGCACGGGTGGTACGGATACGGATTTGCTCTCGAATCTGCTACCCCTTCTGAAGGTCTCTGGGGCTGACCTGGTGCTCCATGGGCACAGCCGGAGCTACCAGCGAGGTGCCTATCCCACCACCGTGCCCGGGGGTAGTCATGTAGTCCACCATATTGTGTCGGCGGGGGGTGGGGCTCCGGCACACACTTCTCGTTGCTGGGACTGGAGCCCTCCTCAAGAGCCGGGTATCCTCTACGATTTCGCTGGCTATTCTGCGATGGTCCTGGACATCTCAAGTGCGAGGCTACAGGTAGAAGCCTTCGATCTGAGAACACAGGCTGTTGTTGACAGGGTTTCTCTAGCACCACACACGCTGTAAAAAGGATAGCATGAGATTTTTTGTCCTCGAAGCCGTGGATCCGGAGCACAGAAAACTGAGGCTAAGAAAGGTAGCGGACTACTACCGTAGGCATTCTCGTCTCTCCCAGCGCAGCCAGGCTTCTGATAGCTCTACCTTCTACCACCCAGTTATTGATCCAGAATCGTTTGGGGATCTAACTCGTAATGCTAATAGAGCATTTGCGGATCGAAAGGTAGCGGATGCTCATGCTAAGAGGGCTAATCGAGCCTACTGGCTGCTGACCAAGTACACTCATGCTGATCCTGCTATCCGTAAAGGAGTGGCGACGCATCTGATTCGTGGGAGAGCGGAAAGACGTGCTGCTCGCTCGGGGTTGAAGTCCTTTGATTATCGACAAGCCAAGAAGACACCCAAGCGCTATACCTAATGGACACCGATTTGTGCGCCGAGGCCAAGGAAGCACGCAAGCCCCCGCCACCGGAGTTG
>ERZ1292625.699-Hain-H41-01um-R1-699-length-46911-cov-6_pt2 | contig 18058 bp, 14 predicted proteins | sample MGYA00564400_ERZ1292625 | MGnify/ENA primary metagenome ERZ1292625 (study PRJEB36523, sample SAMEA6512639) | groundwater metagenome | collected 2019-01-08 | study: AquaDiva: Metagenomics assemblies of 32 groundwater samples
GTCCGACGGGATCAACCGGAGCTACGGGAGCTATTGGTCCGACAGGAAGTACAGGAGCTACCGGACAAGAAGGACCCACAGGAGTAACAGGAGCCACGGGGGCAACCGGGGCTAATGGACCCACAGGATCAACAGGGTCTACTGGAGCTGCCGGAGCTTCCGGACCCAGTGGGGCCACAGGAAGTACAGGAGCTACCGGACAAGCTGGTCCCACAGGATCAACAGGAGCCTCGGGAGGAGCTGGTCCCACGGGAGTAACTGGAGCCACGGGAGCTGCCGGACCCACGGGATACACGGGATCAACCGGAGCTACGGGAGCTATTGGTCCGACGGGATCAACCGGAGCTACGGGAGCTATTGGTCCGACAGGAAGTACAGGTGTAACTGGTTCAACTGGCAGCGCTGGTCCAACAGGAACAACCGGATCTACGGGTGCCACAGGTCAAGCAGGACCAACAGGAAGCACCGGCGCCACTGGGCAACAAGGTTCAATCGGACCAACAGGCATAACCGGCGCCACCGGAATCACGGGAAGCGCAGGTCCCACAGGATCAACTGGTGGATCTGGAACTGCAGGAATCGCTGGTCCCACTGGTAGCACTGGAGCAACTGGCGCTGTGGGCGCATTAGGGCCCACCGGCACAACTGGTGCAACAGGGGCAACTGGTCAAGCAGGACCAACGGGAAGCACTGGCGGCACAGGTGTTTTTGGGCCCACCGGCACAACTGGTGCAACAGGGGCAACTGGTCAAGCAGGACCAACGGGAAGCACTGGCGGCACAGGTCAAGAAGGTCCAACTGGGGTTACTGGCACGACAGGAGCCACGGGCGCAACAGGAGCTAATGGACCAACTGGATCAACTGGATCAACAGGCCCAACGGGAGGAACTGGTCAAGCAGGACCAACTGGTGCTACAGGAGTGACAGGAACACTCGGCGTAGCAGGACCAACTGGTGCTACAGGAGTGACTGGCTCTACAGGAGCCACTGGTTTAAATGGTCCCACGGGATATACGGGATCAACCGGAGCCACGGGATCCAATGGTCCCACAGGATCAACGGGTAGCACGGGAGCTGCCGGACCGACAGGATATACCGGAAGCACAGGAGCCACGGGAGCCAATGGTCCGACGGGATTTACTGGTTCAACAGGTGCAACAGGTTCTGCTGGACCAACTGGATCAACCGGTTCCACGGGAGCTGCCGGTTTTGCTGGTCCCACGGGATCAACCGGGGCTACAGGAGCTGCCGGTCCCACGGGATACACCGGGTCAACCGGAGCCACAGGAGCCAATGGTCCTACGGGATTTACTGGTTCAACAGGTGCAACAGGTTCTGCTGGACCAACTGGATCAACCGGTTCCACGGGAGCTGCCGGACCCACGGGATACACGGGATCCACCGGAGCAACCGGAGCCAATGGTCCTACCGGATCCACTGGAGCAACCGGAGCCAATGGTCCTACCGGATCCACCGGAAATACCGGAGCAACCGGATCCAATGGACCTACGGGATCAACAGGAAGCACAGGAGCCAATGGACCGACAGGATATACGGGATCCACCGGAGCAACCGGATCCAATGGACCTACGGGATCAACAGGTGAAGCAGGTCCTACCGGATCAACAGGATCCACGGGATCAGCAGGTCCTACCGGATCAACAGGATCAACAGGATCTGCAGGTCCTACTGGATCAACAGGAAATACTGGAGCTACCGGAGTCAATGGACCAACCGGATCCACCGGTTCCACGGGAGCTGCCGGTCCCACGGGATTCACCGGATCCACCGGTTCCACGGGAGCTGCCGGACCGACAGGATATACCGGAAGCACGGGAGCCACGGGAGGAGCGGGACCCACGGGAGCAACCGGAGCAACCGGAAATAATGGACCCACCGGATCCACCGGATCCACGGGGTCAGCAGGACCGACGGGATACACGGGATCAACAGGATCCACGGGAGCTGCCGGACCCACCGGATATACCGGAAGCACGGGAGCAACCGGTGCTAATGGTCCTACCGGAAGAACCGGAGCCACGGGGGCAACCGGCGCTAATGGTCCCACGGGATACACCGGAAGCACAGGAGCCACGGGAAGTAATGGTCCTACCGGATCAACCGGATTTACCGGAGCAAACGGTCCAACAGGATCAACGGGATCGACCGGATCAGCAGGTCCTACGGGATTTACGGGTTCGACGGGATCCACCGGAGCCAATGGTCCGACTGGTTCAACCGGTAATACCGGAGGAGCAGGGCCAACCGGTTCCACCGGAAATACCGGATCAGCCGGACCCACGGGATTTACCGGATCAACGGGAGCAACCGGTGCTAATGGTCCTACCGGAAGAACCGGAGCCACGGGGGCAACCGGCGCTAATGGTCCCACGGGATACACCGGAAGCACAGGAGCCACGGGAAGTAATGGTCCTACCGGATCAACCGGATTTACCGGAGCAAACGGTCCAACAGGATCAACGGGATCGACCGGATCAGCAGGTCCTACGGGATTTACGGGTTCGACGGGATCCACCGGAGCCAATGGTCCCACCGGAAAAACCGGAGCCACGGGATCTAATGGACCCACGGGATACACCGGAAGCACGGGAGCCACGGGAGCTAATGGACCCACAGGATACACAGGCTCCACCGGTGCCACCGGAGCCAATGGACCTACAGGATCCACAGGAGGGACCGGACAAATAGGAGCTAATGGTCAGAACCTTTTTGATGTTGCCAGTGGGGTCATCTATCCGTACCCGGTCGTTGATCAATCCATCATGTTGGGAAATAGCGGAGCAGTTCCCAGGACAACAACGGCCACCGCATCTGCCCTCATCATTTTGGACGGAACTGCCGGTGATATTTCAGCCGGTGATTTGATCCTGGGTCTGAACAGTACCAGTCCAACAATAATGACGAAGGATACCAATGAAGATCTCACCATCAATCCCAATGGAACCGGGGATATCTACTTTCATAGTGCTTCCTACTACATTGATGACACCGGCAATATGGTGGCTGCCGTCTTTAAAGATAGTTCTGATACCACCTACTTCCTGGATCCTGCAGCGACAGGGACCAGTTTGAAGATAAATGGAGATATTGAATTGACCGCTGGGGGGACGATAGCCAGCACCGCGAATAACGATATTACCATTGATGCCGGGAGTGGGACAGTATGTGTAGGTGCCGTAGGAGTATGTGCAGGGAAAATCGATGCCGGGACGTTTGATCCTCCCTACACCATCAATGGAAAAAAGTATGCGACCTATGTCCCCAGTATGGTGGGGATCAAAGAAGAAACAACAGGAACGGTAGAGACGAAGCTTTCAGTCATCAGCTATCAGCCATCAGCAGTAATTGACTTTAGAAATCAACCCGAAGGCTCTGATCTCTGGTTATTTAGCAAAGTCACAGACCTCAAGAAAAACATAGGGAGTATGGTCGTCCTCCTCTCCCCTGGTGGGAATACCCGGAGTTGGTATACGGTCGATCCGGAGAGTATGAAATTGACCATCTTCACCTCCCGACCCACCACCGTCTCCTACCGGCTCTCTGCTCCCCGGTTTGATGCAGAGAAGTGGCAGAATACGAGAGAGGAAGGATCTATTGGTCACATCATCAATGATCCGGATAGTCCTCCGTCTACATTAGATGCAAGTGGCTATCTCTCTCAAATCTCTCTGACCCTCATCAAAGAGTCCAGTCCGGATGGATCCTCTGTCTGGAAACTCACCGATGCTCTGGGGAGTACGGTGGAAGAATTCCTCACGGCTTCCCAGGCGACGATTGCTTCTCTCACAGCCGGAAGCATTGATGTCCGTGAACTTGTTGCCCAGTCCATTGATGTGGGTAATCTGACCATTGGAGGGAAGACGTTGGGAGAGTATATCAGGGAGATCATTGAGACAACAGAGAACAGACAACAGAGAACAGAGCTCATAAGTCCTGTTGCCTCTGATAGCGCCGGGATATCCGTGAGACTTGGAGACTCCCAGAGCTTTGGGGTATATACCAAGGAAGGGACTCCGGCAGCAACGTTTGACAGTCTGGGGAATGCCTCCATTTCTGGGAAGCTATCAGCGGTCAGCCTTCAGCTGTCAGCAGATGCGACCATTACGGGAACGCTCTATGCCGACCGGATTGTGACGAGGTTTGGAGAGATTGGGAGTCTGCAGACATCCACCATTGCGGCGACGTATATTACCAATGTCACCCAAATTTCCTTTGCTAGCCCCTCGGCAAGCATAGTTCAAAATCCTGATGCTACCAGTTCCGCACTTCTGGCACTCCTTACCAGTGATGTAGCAGGTATCAAAGAATATCTGTCATCCTCTGATATTTCATCAAACACCATAATCCAAAATACCACAACTCCTATCCTATTAGGTCAGACTTCCGTCACCGGTGGCCTTCTCGTTGACGGAAACATCCACATCAACCAATCCACGATTGAAACCATCGGAGACACGCTCTCTCTGCAGCCTGCCAGACTGGGCAACCTCGATATCATGGGTGGGACCATCGTAGTCAATACGTTGGGAGATGTGGTGATTAATGGAAATCTGGCAATCAGCGGAAATGTGTCCGTAGGCGGGGTGCTGGGAGTCAACGCCATCGAGTCGTTGCAAAGCGACCTTATTCTCAAGCTCGCATCCGCATCGGCACAAAGCAGTGTAAGCGGAACGTTTGGATCCCTGATCCAGAATTCTAAATTCTTAATTCAAAATCCAGGTGGCGTCACGGTGACATCTTTTGATTCCAGCGGCAACGCGACAGTAAGCGGACGGCTCGAAACCGCCGAACTGCTCACCCGCAAACTTACCCTTATGACGGAAAAATCGGCAACCGACGCTGCAGATGCTGCTTCTTTTGGAGAATCGACTCTACCAATAGGACAAACAACACTGACTATTTCGAGTACCAGTGTTACCCAACAATCACTCATCTTCATCACTCCCACATCAACGACGGATAAGACACTCTACGTCTTCGATAAGAAGGAAGGTCAATTTACTGTAGGCATCTCCGCCATTAGCCCAACAGACATCCGATTTAATTGGTGGATAATCAACTAAAAAATCTACAAATCTGCAAATGGCAAATCTACAAATGAATGATTAAATGAATAAATGGTTCAATAAGGAACAGCGAACAATCATTTTGTCGTATTCTCAATGATTTTGCTTACGATAAGAAGAATCTCCTGACACTCCTGGACATAGGAAACAACGATAGTTTTATCTACCAATTCTGCATCTCGTACAAAACGAAGCCAGTAATAAGTCTCTTTCGTTTCTTTCTTCACGATCGTGTATTTGGCAATAAAATCTCTCTGGGACGTGGCAGCATCGGCTTCTTGATCGTTAGCACCCATGGAAGTGAGAGAAGACGAGACCTGTCCAATGATGGGAATATTTTCTGTGGTTTTGGGAATTTTCTTTACGACATCGCGAAAGCACCCGATGATGAAACGATAGATCCTTGCGTGGATGTCCTTGTCAGTATTGGCGTATTTATTCATTGGTACTCATTGTACCATTGGTAGATTTATTTGTAGATTTGTAGATTTGTCATTTGTAGATTTCTGTTTCAGCCCTTCCCGAGGGTTTCGAGGAATTCGAGGTTATTTTTGGTCTTCCCGAGTCGGTCTATCATCATCATCGTGCGCTCTTCGTCTCCCAGAAGCGAAAGCATATGCCGTAGTGTTGCTACCTTTTTCATCATCTCTTCGCCCAGGAGAAGTTCGTCATGCCGGGTCCCGCTTCGGACGAGATCAATTGCTGGAAATATCCGTCGTTCCTGGAGTGCACGGGATAGGTGGAGCTCCATGTTGCCCGTCCCTTTAAATTCTTCATAAATCAAGTCGTCCATCCGGCTGCCGGTTTCCACAAGCGCCGTCCCGATGACCGTGAGCGACCCGCCGGTCGTGTATCGTTTGTTATAGTCCGTCGCCGGTGCCCCACCCGCTGCTTTTCCTGCGGTCGTGGATGTTTGCGGTACGGCAGCAGATGGCTCCACACAGCGCGCAGCTCCCAAAAATTTCTTGGCCGGATAAAGCGCAGCCGGATCAAAGCCGCCGGAAAGTGTACGACCCGAAGGATTCACAACGAGATTGTACGCACGGGCAAGCCGGGTGATCGAATCCAATAAAATCACCACATCTTTGCCCATCTCCACGAGTCGTTTCGCTCGATCCAGTGCCACTTCCGCTATCCGCGTTTGTTCCGCTGGCGACTCATCAAAGTTACTGGCAAACACCTCGCCTTTCACACTCCGGCTGATATCGGTGACCTCTTCCGGTCGCTCACCAATCAAAGCCGCCATCAGATGCACCTCCGGATAATTGGCTGATATTCCTGCTGCTAGCTCTTTGAGAATCGTCGTTTTACCGGCCTTTGGCGGAGATACCACCAATCCCCGCTGTCCAAAGCCTATGGGCGCGACCAGATCCACGATCCGCATGGAGAGCGGTCCTCCGGTGGGTAAATCCGCTATCTCAAGCTTCAGCTGCATATTAGGATACACCGGCACGAGATCCTCAAACTTTGGCCGGACCACCATCTCCTCCGCCGGCTGCTCGTTGATTTTTTCTACTTTCAGAAGTCCCCAGTAACGCTCATTTTCCTTAGGCGGCCGCGCTTGTCCCTCGACCATGTCTCCATTGCGCAAAAGAAACCGTCGGATCTGGGACTGGGAAATGTAGACGTCCCGCTCGCTCGGTGTGTATTTCGGCCGCAAAAATCCATGCCCCTCCGGCATCGTATCCAGGACCCCACGCACGGTTTCGGTGGGCACATCGACATCTTGCGTAAATCCGGGACCATCAGAATGATATGGGGCATACCCACCATTATCACCATTTCTCGGTTGGTATCCACCACTCCCACCGTTTTCGTTTCGATATCCTCCGCCGCGGTCATACGCGGCTGGGACGTTTGACGTCCCGCCTGACCGATATCCTCCACCACCAGAACGGTAACCGCCGCCCCCGCCCCTATTGCCAAAGTCCCGTTGGTATCCACCGCCCTGCCGCCCTCCACCATACCCTCCGCCCGAAGCATATCCTCCTCCGGTCCTGCGCGGCGCATATCCGGGACGACTGTCATATCTGCGCTCTCCTCGTGGCTCTTCAGACCGAACTATTGGCGATACAGACGATTGTACAGGAGTGCTTTTTGTGGACATTTCCGCGGTTGGAGTAACAAATTGGTCGGATTGGGTTATTGGTAAATTGGTCGGATTATCTTTTACCGGTGCTCCGATTAAATCATCCACGGAAAAATTTGAATTTGTGGGTTCCGTCAAAGACTCCTCCGTCATAGCAGTAGGTGCTACAACATCGGGAGTTATGGTTTCCTTTTTCTTTACAGGAGTACGTACAGGTTTACTTGCTTTAAATGCCATAGAAGATCATTATGAGTATACCGCGCCATTAGGAGCACATAAAAAGAACTAGTTTAGATTGCTCGTCGTGTTCATGGGAGAAAATATTTCAAATATCACCTATCACGTAAGAGGAAACTCACACGCTATTGTGTGTATTTAACCACGCTTCCCTGCGCTTGTCAACCCTTCAATTTCTTCGGGGTTGATCCTGAGCGTAGCCGAACGGATCAATAGGCCATTCCACGCAAATCATCGTTTCATGATCTTCCCTATGGCTCCTGCCACAGGATTCCAAACCATCATAATCCCACCGGTCCAGGCATCCACTAGCCAGGAAAATACCCGTCCTAGAGGCGCCGTCAATTTGGTCGCTAGAGATATGTTTCCTTTCGGAGGAACGATGGGGTCCACGTTTTGCACGGGAGGGACGATGAGGTTCGGAGGAACGATGGGGTCCACGTTTTGCACGGGAGGGACGATGAGGTTCGGAGGAACGATGGGGTCCACGTTTTGCACGGCCACCGCGCGCGCCTGGTCGATTTGCGCTTTTTGCTTGGCGGGAGTCGCGGTGGCGGCAAGGGATGGTGTGCCGAATAGGAATAAAGAGAGGAGGACAATGACGATGATTCCGATACTGTTCCTATATTGCATAGATTATTTCTCCCTTTATCTCAGTATGAAATGGTGAGGGGTATGGTGTCAAGGGGGCGCATTCGGAAGTTGTCAAGAAATTGTCAAGAAAGGGTGTGAACGTGTTTCGCCACGTCAAACGTGGCTTCGCCCGCAGAGTGGGGGTCAGAGATAATTACTTGGTGTAATGGTCGAAAGGGTCGCGGTTGGATACCGATTGAGAAATGCCTGATTTGTTCTACGGGGAGAGGGTTTTATCTCAAGTCCCATTTTACACCGGTTATTTCTGGATGTCAGTCGCTGTTTTATACGGTGAATTAAATAGTAACGAAGCTAGTCCACCCGAAGGCAGGATACCGTATGGTACCTGCCGAAGGGTGGTGTTTACACCCTTTTTAGGTAATAAAATTCAGATAATTTTCCGGATTTACGATATGATATGTCGCACCTACATAAGTAGAAAGAAAATCCTTAGGAGTCCGGCCCCGGTTTTTTCCCCATCTCATTTCGTATCCAAATAGTTTTCCGTCGCGCTCTTCTACGCTGTCAATTTCTTTTTGGTCATACGTTCGCCAGTAATAATAATTGGTCGAAAGATTTTTATATGTATTTCGTTTTTGGCGTTCGCTGACGCAATAATTTTCCCAAAGCGCTCCCACATCATCACGTAATTTTAGAGGATTGAAATTTGAAATCAACATATTCCGAATTCCATTATCACAAAAATAATACCTGGGAGTTTTGGTATATTCCTTTCGTAGATTACGGCTGAACCCCTGCCTGGGAAATATCACAAATACTTTTTCTAGCAATTCCAAATATCTCCGTACGGTGTCCGGATGAGTATTGAGGTTTTGTGCTAGTTCCAGATACGAAATGTCATGGCCTATCTGAAAAGCAATCAGCCGCAAAAGATCAAAAACAAAGACAGAATCTTTGAGATTGTCCAATTTCAGAATATCCTTTAGCAAATAACCGTCACGGATATTTTCTAATATTTTGCGCCTATTGGTGTCTGTTTTGCTCGTAATCACCTGGGGATATGATCCATAAATAAGCCGGGTTTCTAAAGCTTCAAGAGTATCCAGATGACTTTCTTTTTTGGAAAGCTCTAACTGAGAAAGTGGATAAAGCTTTAAAAATAGACTTCTGCCGACCAAAGGTTCGCCCAATTTATTTTTGAGATCAAAAGCAGACGAACCGGTCACCAAAAAGGTAAGACTTGGCAACGTATCCACGGCAAGCTTGAGATTTAGTCCGATATTGGGAATATCCTGGGCTTCATCTATCAAAACTATGTCATAGCCCGCTGTATATTTTTGGATAATTTCTACACGCTTGGAAGAAAATATTTCTTGAACCGTTAAATTTTGACCATGGAGATTTAATATCTTTTTATTCTTCAACTTTTTCTTTATCGAATGTAATAAGACCGTTTTCCCTGTTCTTCGCGCTCCAAACAGGCATACCACTCGACCCGGTTTCAACTCTTTAAGTAGTTCTTTTTCTATAAATCTAGCTATCATGGTGTTTGTATTATACTAAATAGAAACACCGTGTCAAGGGTACAAATTGGCGCGATATTTTAGATTCCCGGTGTTCGAACGGGGTTTCACCCGAAGGCAGGATACCGTATGGTACCTGCCGAAGGGTGGTGCTCAAAGGGTCGTGTTTAAAAGTGGGATGCCTTCACGCTTCACTTCAGCAAGCGTCGTCAAAGGACTTGAGTTGTTAAATTCTTGTGGCGTGAACCCGTACACATGAAAATCAGGGGTTAAGCCGGTTGTGAGAGCATACAAGATATCAAAACGACGGTCTTCGGGTATATCGGAGAATGTTGATGCGACGACGATGAGATCCACATCACTGTATTCGTTGGCTTTCCCGCGTGCGTAGGATCCGAAGAGAAAAATCTGCTCTGCGGCAAACCTATTTCTGACCCGATCAGTAAATATATTTAACGCGCGTTGAATTTGTTTTTGATCCATATGAAGACCATTCTCGCCATATCGACGAGCGGTTGGGCCTGTTCTTTCATGCGGTAATGTTGTTTATTCAAATTTGAGCATTTTTTCAAGAGCTTGTTGTGAGAGAAATACAGATAAGCCATACCGATGATTTTTCCACAGAAGAACGGCCGATTCGTGGTCTTCGTTTGCTAAGTCAAACCAGAGTTTTGTTTCCTCTTTCATAGATCAAGGAAAGTATATCATATCCTGCCTAAAGGCAGACATCTGAGAGTGAGGTGACGCGCGGCAACTGTCAAAGGAAAAATGTCACGGCTTGCTTGCCCGTTGAAAATTTAAGGGAAAGAAAGGGTGTGAACGTATTTCACCCGAAGGGTGGGGGTCATCAAATTTCCCAAGGAAAAATACAGTGTGGGGATGATTTTTCTCCTTCTAAACCAACGACATTCCAATGTTTATTCTTATATCTCCGGGAAAAAGAATCAATGGCTCGCGTGTTAAATTGACCAAAGGTGTGCTTGACCTCGATCGGGAACACTGTTGTTCCGTCATCTATCACAAAATCTATTTCCTGATGCGCCTTGGTTCTCCAAAAATGAATACTCTGCCTGCTATAGAGTTTCACCAACTCACCGAAGACATTGGTTTCAAAAATTGATCCTAATATGGTACGTTGGAAATGATTAAACCACAATAACGATTGCAGGCCGCTATCATAAAAGAAGACTTTTGGATTTTTACTTATCTCCACACTGGGGCTTTTACTGTAGGGAGTGACTCTTTTTACCACATAGGTTTCTTCCAATATATTCAGATATTTTTGTACTGTGGGGTAGGAGAGCGTTGTTTCACGGGATACGGATGCTATGTCCAATAATTGCCCTGATTGAGAAGCTAAAACTTCCAATAAATTATTAAATTTTGAAATATCATCCACATGAGCAAGATCGCGGACATCCTTACGGATATATGTGTCGATAACTTGCAAGAGATAGTGGCGTTTTTTTTCTTCATTGGGTTCCAAGACTACCTTGGGGTACCCCCCGTAGCATACAAACTCCGAATACAATTGCTTCAACCGTTCTATTCCTGTGGGACTGGAAACCCTAGCGGGTATCAGATCTACCTGCTTAAACTCCAAAAATTCAGCAAAAGACAACGGATATACTTCAAATGCTGTCGTCCTTCCCGCGAGGGAATCGGTAAATTTGGACTTTATGTCAAATGTGGATGACCCGGAAACAACGAGGTGAATGTTTGGATAATGGTCGGCGATGATCTTTAGAAATGAACTGGGATTATCCAAATACTGTATTTCATCAATCAGGGCGTATACTTCTTCTCCGGCTCCATACCCTTTTCCTGTAAGGTCGGCGACAAATACATCGACACCCAGATTGAGGTCCCGCAAAAGATTGGGGTATTCCAAATCGTAATAAAACACCTTCTTTTGTCTGTCGCTCAACCATTGCTGGATATACAACAAGATATGTGTTTTACCCACTTGCCTGGCTCCGTGCAACACGATCTCCGTACGGTCTCCGATGTATGGCTCAATCTGAGAGAATATCTTTCTTTTATGCAATTGCATATCTACTAGAGTATAACTCTAGTTAAAGCCTATGTCAAGTAGGGTAAGCATTTGGTATATGGAGGATGGGTAAAAAAGAACAGGTGTGAACGTGTTTCACCCGAAGGGTGGACTCACCGTTTCTCTACGTTTTCCAACCGTCTCTTGAGGTCATCTATTTCATTTTGTTGTTTGTTCATCCTGTCCAACACATCCACGCCACCCACATCAAGCGTTTTTGTGGACACGGTGTTGGCTTTTATCGTATCTGCAGTAAGGGTACGCAGGTCACCTTTCTCGGTGAGATCTCCCATGTAGTAGGAGAGGGAAACGAATGCTTCTATATTGCTTGGTCCTTTTGGCTTCCAGTTTTCTAAAGCTCTTCCTACTACATATCCAGCTTTAGTCGCCTTCATAGCAAGACCAGGCTTTGTTGAGCTGGTGAGAAAGTCACCAATGTTGATTGGTTCACTGTCAGGATCAATCTTGACGGGCACCCTTCCTGAAAGAGCAAGCATTCTCTTGTCCTGTTTTCCTGTGTCTCCGTCAACACTTCCCATGATCACCCCGGGGTTAGTCGAAATAATGCCGATAAGCTTACGGTCATACGCCTTCTCCGCCTTTCTTAACACTCCTTGTGAAACAAGTTCTTCCGTCTTATCTTTGCTATCTGTTATCTGATATTTGCTATCTGATATTATCACCACATCACCGGCTTCAATGGTCTTGTCTCCTGAGACATAATATTCTGCAAGGTCAGCAGAGGAAGTATCTACGGAGTTAAGATATAAAGTGCCATATGTGGTAGTTGGATAACGAATGATGACTATACCAGAGCCACCAGCACCGCCAGCGCGGTTATAGGCTCCGGACGGAGTTCCTGCGCCACCACCTCCACCACCTGTATTTGCTGTACTAGCAGTACCTGTGGTTGCTGTACCACCAGCACCGCCACCACCGGAGCCACCAGCACCGCCACTAGCTGTATCGTACCCACCGCCTCCACCCCCGCCTGAATACGTAACTGTCGAGCCTGAAAAACTAGATGTCAATCCACTTCCACCACTACCGCCTGTACCACCAGGCCCAGCAGCTCCTGCGCTACCTGCTCCACCACCACCTCCACCAGTGTTGTAACTACTCGAATGACCACCACCGTTACCCTGACCAGAAGTGCCATGACCTTGACCTCCGGGACTTGTTGTTGCCGTACCACCCGACCCACCACCCGACCCACCACTGAAGCCCGGTGGTGTACTAGCGGAGCCACCAGTACCACCCCCAATGGATGTTATTGAACCAAAAACAGAATTATTACCATTGGTAGCAGCTGCACCCCCTGCGCCAACAGTGACAGTATATGCCTGTGCCGTAACAGCAAATCCAGTGCCGGTTCTAAACCCACCTGCTCCACCTCCACCACCAGCGCCGTTGTAGGCCGACGCACCACCAGCGCCACCTGCAACAACAAGATACTCTACTGTTCCTGCAGTACCGGGTGTAAAATCGACAGTTCCAGTGTTGGTGAACGTGTGCGTAGTGTATCCACTTGCGGTAGCTATGGTTCCTCCGGTGGCATTGAAATTGGCAGAGGTGGTGTCGATTCTTCCTTTTGTTGCTCCACTACTATTGAGGAAATAAATACTCCCCGTTCCCGTGGACCCCGTGCCGGTGCCAGTAGCCTGAAGTCTCAGGTTGCCGGTGCTGCCGGAAATAACACCATTGACAGACAGAGCTGTTCCCGGCGCTGTCGTCCCGATGCCGACGTTGCCGCCTATAAAGATACCGGCATAATTGGTACCTGCACCCGAAACATTTGAATACAGACCATAGTTAGTAGTACCAGCTCCTGTGACATTTGAATATAAACCATAGGAAGTAGTGGATGCACCGGTCATATTGGCATAGACGCCATAGCCGGTCGTCATGGCGGCGGTTGATTCAAATCTTCCCGCCGTCCCGGTCGTAATCGTACCGGCTGTTTCTATCACCCGACCCAGGGTTCCGTAGCAGTTGGTGACGGTGACACTGGATGAGTTGGCCGTACAATCATTAATAGCACCATACATATTCGCAAACGTTTCCGTATTGGCGGTGTTTTGCTGAGCTGTGGACCAGCTGCCGTAGGTGGTGGTCGCATCTTCGGCGATGAAGTAGCCGCCGTACGCAGCGGTGATGCCTCCGGTGGTTTGGCCGGCTAATTCGTACGCATTCGCATACGCGCCAAAGGCACTCGTTATGCTTGCGCCATTAACATTGGTGAAGGAGCTGCCTTGGATGCCGCTCGATGCTGCCATGGTGCCAGAGGCGTTGTTGTTATAGGAATTTCCTACAACGCCGTAGCTACCTGTGATAGCTCCAGTACTATTATTGTAAGAAGTTGCTGAAACACCAAACTGGGAGGGTATGGTACCTGCAGCATTGTTGATGGCTGTTGCTACGAGAGCAGCCGATGTGGTGGCGGTCGAGCCGGCGGGACTGATGGTAGCAGAGTCGTTGTAGGATTGAAAGTTCCCTCCATACAAATTATCTATCGTGTAGCCAGCGGAGAGATATGCTCTGCTAAAAAGTGATTGGGCAGTGTGCACAAAATTTCCGTCGGATGCGCCGGCAGTGAGATAGTTATAGAGCCCAAAAGATGTGGCGTTAGCAGTGAGTGTGCCGGTAAGCCCGCGGTTAATAACTCCAGTGTAGGTGGTGGCGTTGGTGATGGCGGTGGAAGTGTTGATGTCAAAAAGCCTATCAGTTAGAGCAATGGCTCCTGTTCCCAAAGCCAGGGTGGGGGCTTTGGCGTTTCCGGATGAGTCCACCTGGAACAGGTCGCCATTTCCTACGACAAAGAGCTTGGAAGGAGTTGTGTCTCCAATACCGACGTTATCCGTTGCAGTAGTCGTATAGATATTTGTCCCTCCGTCCGTCCAGCCGCCTCCCACGGCAGCGGATGCTGCGGTGGTTTGGGTTGTCCCGTCTGGAAACTTGAAGCCGCCGGTTGTCGATTCGATGATGCCCAGGACCCGGAGCTTGCTATTGGTATTGAAATCAGCACTGGTGATATTTGCTCCGATCGTGATATTCCCATCTCCTTCGCGGATGAGAAGGCCGGTTGTCCATGCATCGGGTCCGCTTTTGTAGTCCAGGCGCAGTGGTCCAAACGCAGTTCTAATGGCCTGATTGCCCCCCTGGGTAAGCGTCGCAGAAAATGAAGCCGTGCTTCCGGTAAAGGTCGCAGTTCCCACTGCAGCGTGTACTTGAGAAGCGACAGAAGCCGAAAATACCCGGACAAAAAACGCAAACGCTAAACCGGCAAGCAGTCCAGCAGTCACCCACGGCAGGCGATTACGAAGAAATTTCATACAACCCACGCTTCCTTATATATATACTACGCTAGACTAATGGATGCGCGGCTGTCAAGAGGAAAAAACAGGCCTTACAATGACATTGTTAGACTGGCATAAATCGACTCGTAGCTTTTTGAGTAAAAATGGCGCTTGTTTCTTTGAGGAAGCGGTTTGCATTGAGCACCTCTATCCGTACTGGCTTGTTATCTTTAGAAAAATGTACGATAAAGTCACCCTGCTTTTCCGCATACTCGTAGGGTGTTTTGGACAATCGGATGACGAGAATGTTGTCATCATGATAGTACTTTAGATTCATAGCGTCCCTTTCTGGCAGGAAAAAACGTGATAATACGCACCACGTTCTCTTCATACCGATACACGATGCACAGCGTGTGATGACTACTCAGTTTCCCCATCGCTATTCGTACTGGTTCATCGGACATATCAATGGCATCAGGCGTATCCAGTATTTTAGAAATTAATTTCTTTGTAATATGCAATCGTTTTGGCTCTGTTTCTCGAAGTTTTTCTTCTGCGTGTCGTGTATACACATATCGCATTGCACCGATAAGTGTAGCTCGTTTTATTTCGGAGGACAAGAAGGAGAAAACAGGGATTATGAGTTTTTTACCTTCGTGGATTTACTCCTTTTATTTTAACTCGTAGATGACCGTCCCACCCGCCCGAAACACTTCCCGGCCAAGACCTCTCAACCCAACACCATCGGAATCGCGCTGGGTAAACTTCCATTCCTGCAAACTCTTAAATTTTTCCCGTTCTATCTTGCCAACGATCACATACCGCACACTATATTTATTCAATAACGAACTCGTCACTTCTACATCTTCTGATTCGTATATGAGCCGCACGTCCTCCCGCCGGGGCGCCACCACATCATACGTCCCCCGCCAAAGCCACTCATGCACCGACCAACCGATAATCGTGGGACGCCCGGTAAATGCGCTAACCCGCGCGTAATCTGTATAGGAGTCTCCATCGGCTTCCACGATCGCGTAGCGTCCAAACTGTTTATTGTTTATTGTTTTCTGTCCATTCATCCATTCTATCGCTTCCCAATCTCCCGGGTACTCCCTCCGTATCCATCCTAATCCATCTAATCCCTCGTACTTTTTCAGACTATTAAAATAGCTCCGCACACTGAATATGGGATAGATTGACACGAGGATGAGCTGTGGGAAGAGAAAAAGGAGAAAGAGAATTTTTCCGTTTCTTCCTACCTTGTCATCCCCGCTGTCCTTTTTGTCATCCCCGCTGTCCTTTTTGTCATCCCCGCGCAGGCGGGGATCCAGTCCTAAAAACATAGATTCCCGCCCGCTTCGACTCAGCGAGGCGAGCTTTCGCGGGAATGACAGGAAAAAAGACATTATCGTATATCCCGCCACGATCGAAAACAGGATGAATGCTTCATACCCCAACTTAAACATAGTATTACTGCGGAAATGCGCCGGATAAATATCTTTAAAGTAAATAAACTCCGGTACAACGACGAGCACCAGAGCAAAAGTAAAAAAGACAAGTAAAAGTTTTTCCACTGTCATCCCGGGCTTGACCCGGGATCCATCTTCTTTCGGCTGGATTCCGGCTCGGAGGCCGGAATGACAAAATAACAATGGGAAAATGGAATATACAAAAAACCCCCACAGGAGCCACCACATCCAGAGGGGCGACCGCTGGCACTTCTCTATTCCCTCAAAGAGAATCGGCCCAAACTTCATGTTAGCCAGAAACGCAGGCGGACAATTGACCGCCACCCCCGTCACAAAGGATTTGAAGTGAATGAGAAATGGCAGACTGGTAAGCCCCGCTACCACAATAGCCAATGCAAGTATTGCTCCCGTCTTTTTCCAATTGGATAATTTGTTGATTGGATTATTGGATAATTGCCCGCCTGCAACGCTATGCGTAGCATTGCGGGCAGGGATAATTACAAGCACTGCTGCAAGCAGTGCGAAGTATATCGGCCCATCAAGTGCGTTCGTCATGAGTAGAACCCCGACGAGAAATCCATAAAAACCATACCACAAGGCCTGGCCTCGAGTTGCGCCTGCGGCAGAGGCCTGGCCTTGAAGCAAAAAAGTCTGTATCAACAATCCAATCACCAGCAACACAAACGGGATACTCAACACATGTCCGTGGACATCACTCACCACAAAGGAATACGAAGGAAACTCGTGGATGGTAAACGGGATAAACCGCGTTGCATTGGCATACCAGTAGGTGTGCATCCCCTCCCCGAGTTTTCCCGAAAAATTCCCTAAAATCCCCAATCCCCCTAAATTCCCTAAATCCCGTATTCTCCAAAAAAGCTCCCAAAATGGTTTGACGTTCTCCCCTGTATACCCCCGCGTAAATGCATAAATCGTCTGCATGTTTCCGGCCATGGTGACGAGAAATGCCGTAAGTGCTCCTGCCGCCATATTCCTCATCCGACCCATCGGACCCATAAGACTCATATGACTCAGCTGAAAACCTATCGAAAAACTCATCGTGAGTGTGAGGGCAAATATCGTTGCCAGCATCAGATTAAACGTCACGGCCAGATCCAATCCCGAAAGCTTGGTGAGGACCGCCGTCACCATATGGCCGAAGTAGTAGTAGTTAATGGGAAACCCCGCATACCACATATCTGCCGGCGGAAAAAATTGAGCATGTAAGATCGACTGCATGAAGCCATAATCCATAAATTTCTCAAGTCCCCGGATACTCGGCTCATGCCCCTTCACCCAACTCCAAGCGAGGAGTGCCACCAGAAAAAAGAGCTCTTCCAATACTACTACGCACGCTTTCCACAACGTCACTCCCGCATCATGCTTTGTCATTCCCGACCCTTTCATTGTCATTCCCGCGAAGGCGGGAATCCAGCGTTGTCCTTCGCGTTTTGAGTTTTGTACTATCGTTTTGAGTTGGAGAACAATACCGACAAGAAACACCACTCCCAACGCGACGGCGATGGACCAGACGGAAAACGGCATCACGCGCAATGTTCCCATCACATACACGATCCATGTGACGGTGGCCATCCCGACTGCTTTACTAAATAGATAGCCGTCATCAAACCATCCTGTGTTGCTGTCATTCCGGGCTTGACCCGGAATCTCGCCTTTATCCCACCAACCACCTTCCTCCTGCTTCTCCCC
>ERZ1292625.1164-Hain-H41-01um-R1-1164-length-33514-cov-5_pt2 | contig 18042 bp, 16 predicted proteins | sample MGYA00564400_ERZ1292625 | MGnify/ENA primary metagenome ERZ1292625 (study PRJEB36523, sample SAMEA6512639) | groundwater metagenome | collected 2019-01-08 | study: AquaDiva: Metagenomics assemblies of 32 groundwater samples
CTGTACTTTTAAAAGTTCATTATTTTCTTGAGTGGACTCTCTCTCTTCCAGGCGCTGAAGATAGTTGGCAATGTTTAACCGGCGGGAATGGATGAAAAGCTGGATAGAGAAATCCAAGCTGTTGAGGAAATTCTGATAGGCATAGGTAATCAACCCCTGCTCCTCATCGGATTTAAGGTCAAAGTTTATTCCCGAAACCATTACGATTTTTCGTAAAGAGCCGCTCTTTAAAATCAGCGTGTTTTCGCGGACGGAATCTATCTCTATAAATTGTTGGGTCGGCTGTGATTCTTTCGGCATCTACTTAATTATACCCTTATCTTTTTTAGAGAGCATGTTTCGCAGGGGTGTTAGTGAGGTTTGCTTGGCTTTGTCAGCTCCAAATACCTCATGAACGATTGGAGTTTGAATGGGTGTTACGGCTTGAGACGCCTGCGCCGGGTTGGGCGCTATTTGTGGAATCGGGCCGGCCCTTTTGGTGACTAAACTAAGCCAGGTGGCGCGGATTTTTGAGGTTGCCGGAAGCCCCGGGGAGGCCTGCATTCGAGGCATCTTGGGAATACCCGGCATACTTGGCTGGGCATCCTTCCTTTGCCACAAATAGAGTTTGGGCTTCCATATATAGAGGGCGGCGTTCATGAAGAAAACTTCAAAAGGGCGGCCGTTATATTTCAAAAAAGCGAAAGCACAGGCGATCAGTCCCATAATGACTGTTAGGATAAGCCAAAGTTCCAGGCGGAGGGTGAAAAACATGAAAAAACTCAATAAGCCGGCCACGCCGACATACATAAATTGTTTCAGGGTTAGCGGCCCGACTATTTTCGGCTCCGTTTCAATAAATTGTGGAACTTGGAATTGAGACATTATTTTAATTTATTAATCCATGAGTCAGATCCAAATGGTTGTCCGCTAGCCGGCGAAGGCGACGGCTTCTCGCTCTGAGGCGGCCGAACGGGTTGTACGTTTATCTTCACTGGAACTTCGTTTATTGCAGGAGGATTGACTGGTACTACCGGTACTGGAATAGGCGGAGGGGGCAGTGGCTTTGGTGGCTTGCCAGGTAAGTGAAAATTCGACTCCTCCGCTCCGCGGAGAGCTTGCTCGGTCGAATTTCTACTTCCTGGTAAAGGTGAGATTGATGGCGGAGGCAGTTTAGGAGTCGGCGCGGCATAAATCTCTTTTATATCTATTCCAAGCTCGTTGCGAAGCGGAACTTCAATCGGGCGCAGCATTTTTTCTTCAATCTCTTTGGTGATATTAAAAGCGACATCTCCGCTAACCCCAAGCCCTTTAGATAATTTTTCCGGTAGGTCTTTCGGGCGTAGCTCCTTGATGGCGACTTGGAGAATCAAATCCGGCACGACAGCAGACTTAATTCCCTCCAAACCCAGTCGCTTATTGAGATTGATAATCAAATAAAGCAGAGCGTTGGAACCCAGCCATTCGCGGATGTTTGCCGGCATTATTTCCAGCCAGTCTTGGGCTGGGGGTGCTGGAGTTGTCGGTTTATTTATTGATTTTATGTCTTCGGTCATGATTATGTAACGATTGGGTTGCCTAGATCATCTACCGGGCCCCCTGCGGATTTCTTCTGAAGTTTAATTTTTTCTCCCGGAACATTAATCGCCCTCCGTCTTTTTTGGGCTTGTGCCTGTTCCGCAGCTAGAGCATTGAGATCAGCTTCCGGAGCGGGCCGAGGGGATCCCACCGCGGTTTCTTTTTTAGTCTGCGCTTCCGCCGCCTCGCCCCTTTCCTCGCCCCCTTTTTTCTTTTTTGTTTCCAAAGGTGGGGCGGACTTTACAAAATTATTCAAGTTGAGCATCGCCTCATGTCGCATCGTCCGCTCTTCCGGTTTCATCTTTTCTATTTTTCCCGCTAGGTCTCTAATCACTCCGCGCATGACCGGGCTTAATGCATGTTTGTTGTTTTCGTGCGCGGGCTCTTTGGCGTTGAGGCTGGCTAATCCAGTAGCAACACTTTCCAAATGATTTCGGCTGAACCCTTTCCCGCCAACTACTTTCTCAAGAAGCACCGGGTCAAGGTTTGCCATCACGTTAGAACTTTCAAATGATTTTGGATCCTGCGTGGTGATATCTTTTACAGTCCAATCTTTAGTAACTTGCGCGACACTCATATCCATTTCGCCTGCCAAATCAAGCCGTTTTTTAACAATTTCTCCCGCGACCCCCATTTTCCCAGCGGCCTGTAAGTACTCACTTCTTTTCTTCCCATCAAGGTCGTCTATCATCTTGCCGTCAACCGCCACCATTGCCCGAGCGGCCCGTTCGGTAGTGCTGTAGGCATTGCTGTTGAGGAAAGATGCTCGCGCTTTCTTGCTGTCATCATCTTTGCCGGAGAATTGTTGGTTAATTTCTTTGGCTCTTTCTACGGCGGCGTTACGCCTGGCCACACTTGGAGCTGCTGCCGCGGCGTAACGCCCGGCTGCGATACTCTGCAACCCAAAAGCGGCGGCGACCCCGCCGAGCTTCCTGTTTATCAAAGGAGGTAACCAGCTAGCCCCCCTAGGAGTACCACCCGGGCCTTTCGTTTCCTTGTCCTTCCCTCCCCCGCCACCAGAGAATCCTCGTTGCCATCGGCCCTGCAGATAGCCGGCCCCGGTTGCCCACCCCGCGAAAGATTTGGTGCTGTTATACATAAAACCCGCTCCGGCGATTCCTAAGCTGTTGGCGGCCATCATTCCCCCGAAGATCAGGCCGATCTGCACAAGGCCTTGGGTAATAGCGGTGATGATCGTCGGGCTGAATATAGAGAATCCGGCCGCCGCCTGTGCTGTGGTGTAAGCGCTAGTGGGCCCCATTGAGGCGCCGATTTCTTCTGAAGCGCGAAGCGCTAGATAGAGAAAGAACAACATCACCGGCAGAAAAATATTCCATCGCAAAAAGGTGTCCCACCATTTTTTCCAATTTCCGGAGAGGGCTGGGAAAATCCAGCAGAGCCAGGCCGCCGGCATTAATATCAAAAGCAGACTGATAATCACATACCTCACGAACATCATTCCGGCTATCGTGAAGAAAGTGATCACAATCGCCGAATTATAGATGATTGTCAGCACTAATGAGGTTAACAGCAGGAAAAAAGTTTCGGCGGCTCCCGCGGCGGCCTCTAGGGTGTCATTGGAAGGTTTCGCCGTGTTCAGTTGCTGAAGGTTTAGAGAGTGGGCGAGATTGGCCGTGATATTCTCCACATTATTGCCATCCCCCGTCATCGCTTGCAGGAAAAACTTCGCGAATACGTGGGATCCATCCATCACTAGGCCGGCGATAGTGAAGCTGAAATTCACCAGCACCGCGGCAAGAATCAGATTGCGGAAAATCTTTTTGGTTTCATATCCTTGCAGGCGGAAAATGGTAACGAAAGCGAGAGCAATAATTGCTACCACGAAGCCCATGTTGGCTATTTGCAGAGTGATTCCGAAACCGGTCTTGACCAGAGGGCTGTCAATAATCGTCGTACTCATATCAATCATCAGGTTTATTAGATAAGCGGCGAAGGTGATCAGGAAAGCGGTAACGGTGGCAACTAGGTCAACTATTGAAGCGGTGAACGCTCGGAAAGCGTTCATCATTTTACCGAACATCCCTTGCGCTACCGCCGCTCCTATACCCTCCTCGCTCAAAGCGGATACCGGGTGAGGAAGAGAAACTAAAATCAGGCCGGCAAATGCCGCTAAGGCGAATAAAGAAATTATTTTTTTAGTCCTCTGGTTCATCGGTTCATTTTGCCGCCGCCAACCCCTCTTCTATAACCCGGTTCAGGAGGGCGTCCACGATGGCCGACACGTAATCACCAAGTTGGTCGGCGTTCAACAGAAAATCGATGTCTGATCCGAGCGCTTTGCTGGTCAGATCTCCTAGTGTGCTTCCGGGGGTAACCAATTTACAGGTTTTCTTTCCCTGCGCGTCAGTGGTGCATTTTTTGGTTGATAAAAATCCTTTTCCGGATACCGCTTCGTTCAAAGCCGCCAGTTCGGCCGCTTCCTTCTCCAAGCCGATTCGTTCGCTGATATTAATAAAACTACCGATAAAGTTGTTCTGGACTTTCCAAGATTCCCCATAAGCAATCCAGCCGCCTTCGCGGAAATCGTTGCCGAAGTTTTCAATATTTTCCACGATATCATCCAGAGTACATTTCGCTTCTTCGCTGAATTTTTTCTGCTCTCCTCCACCAAAAGCGATTTGGAGTTCCAAGCTAAACGGCTCGCAGAGGAATCCCGCGCCCAAAGATTTTACAAAATCTCCAGCCGCCCGTTGGCCGGCATCTTCCAAAAATCCCTGCCAATCAGTGACAAACTGCGGTTTCCCGCCCCCCTGGATGTAGGTGATGATTTGGTCTACAACCACGTCCAAAATTGCCTTTTGGAGTACGGTTTGCACGAATTCCTCCGCCCATTGCCAGAAGGTTTGGTTTTTTGTGGCGGCCGCTTCTGCGGCAACCCTTTCGGTTTGCTTCTGAGTTGCAAGGTCGGTGGTGGGAACCCGCTGTTGGCCCTGACTCTCAGTATCCTTTTGCTTGGCCTCGCCTTCCGATTTGGCATCGGAGGTTTCTTCTTTCGTGAGGGCATCCGCCAGCGCCTGAGATAGAGCCGAGGCGGCGGCCTTCAAAATAGCTTCAATCAAAGCGTCGTATTTTTCGCTGGCCTGTACCTTTTTTGGCGCGCTGCCGAGCGGCGAAAAAATTAACGTTAGGGCGACGACCGCGATAATAGTTTTTTTCAGCATTTAAAGATTATATTTTCTGGCGAACTGAACGATTCTTTCATTGAGATTAGTCAGATCATCATGCGCTTGGCCGATTAGGCGCATAGAAATTAAAGCGGCCAGCGGATCTTTTTCAATGTTGGAGATGTTAAAAAAGATTTTTTTCTGTTGAGTGAACAACTTAATTTTTTCTTTGTGGAAATCCACCAAGCTGGATGGTACGTTCAGCGAATAATATTCTTGAATTGTTTTTTCGTAGGCGGCCGCGAGTTTTTTAAAGTCTTCAATGTCCGGATCATCAAAATCAACGGAGATGCCGGAGAAGTTTTTTTCAGAAATCGCTTTTGTGTTGTTCAGGTAGCCGTCTATCGCTGCCGGATCGTTATTCGGGATAATCTTAAGCATGCTTATGTCAATCTCCGGAGCGAGTAGGGGGAAGCTGGATTGAGCGAAGCGCTCCGCGATTATTTTCTCGGCAATTTTTTTAGGGTCAGGCGCCGTGATCAGTGGTTCATCATCAACGATCTCCGGTCCTTCCGGATTTTGAGCAATGATTTCCGCGGCAATATCTTCACCAATTCCTTGAACTGCGGGGTTGGTTGCCTGACCGGTTATATCGGGGACAGTTTCCGGAGAAATATTTTCTCTTATCGCGATAAGATTCGCTTGCCCATCGTTGACGATCATTTTTTCAGGAGATTTTTGAACGAAAATCATCACCGCGAGAGCGGTAGATCCGGCTAACAGCGAAAGAGAAAATAATTTCTTTACCATAAGAGAACTCCCCACCCTCACAATGGCGTACCATATTATTATAGCAGTTACGGAATCGGGAATCGCGATTATTTAGCCGTAATTGTGGACAACTTTATAAGTTGATCTAAGCTGAAGTTTTGAGGTCGGGAATTTTCTTGCAAGCCAACCGATTTTATTAAATCCACTGCCTCCCTTTTGGAGATTTCCAGTCCATCGGCGAGATTGTTTGCCGCTGTTTTCCGCGGTTGCTTAAATACAAGCCTGATCAGTCTGTAGTAGCTGGTAGCGAGTAGTTGGTAGTTAGTAGACTTGCTATGCAGCCGGATTACGGACGAATTCACCTTCGGCGGAGGGTCAAAATCCTCCGGTTTTAAGCTCAAAATGAGCTCGGGTTGAGCCCAAAACTGGGTAATCGCCGATAATAGGTTCATTTTTGGGGGTTTGGAGCAGATTCGCTCTGCCACCTCCCTTTGAACCATCAAAACGGAAGTTTTTGGCGGATTTTCGGCTTCACTTAGGATGCGCAGGAGTTGTCCGGTTATGTAATAGGGGATGTTGCCGATCAGTTTAATGTTAAATGTTAAATGTTTAATGTCAGAGGCGAGGAGTCCAGGTAAAACTTTTAATACGTCCCCTTCGATAAGCTCTAACTTTTCAACTTTTAAACTTTTTAACTTATTAACTAGCTCATGGTCTTTCTCAATGGCAATCATCTTCGCCCCAACTTTTTGGGCGGCTTCAAGTAACGGGAAGGTCAGAGCCCCTTCGCCGGGGCCGATTTCTATCACCTGTTCATTGGGCTGCAAATCCAAAGCGGCGATGATTTTCGGGATCGCAGTTTTGTTTACCAGCATATGTTGGCCAAGCCGTTCTCCCATATGGGATTAGTGTAAAGTTAAAAGTGAAAAATGAAAAATCGCAGAAAGCTCAATGTGGTAAAATAAAGTCAATGGCTGATCCTAAACCGGAAGAAATTAAATTAGAGCCAATTACCCCGACTAAATATCCGGAGGAGCTGGATAGACTAGCCAAAGAGATTCAGGATATGGAGAAAGGAAAGCGGAAAGATTTTTCCCCGGAGTTTGGCGCGATTCAAAAACCGAAAGAAGAAAAACCAGTACCGACGCAAGAACTCAAGGAAGCCCCGGCGCCTATAGAAAAAAGGAAGAGGGTTTATAAGAAACGAGCGCCAAAAAACGCGCCTTTTGAAGAAGTAACACCGGAGCAAGAAGTCGCCCCATTGGAAGAGATTATTCCGGAGGGAGAAAAGAAAGCAACGGCCGAGAAATCGGCGGAGCCGCGTGAGCTTACACCCGAGGCGATGGAAAAAGACCCAGACAACTATTTTGTTGACGATGAAGAGACGGCAGAGCGGGCCGCGCCGTCGGCTAAAGAGCCGGAAGAAGAAATTCCCATGGCGGAGTTTCGCCGCGTGGAGGGCAAGGCCAGTTCCAAATTTAAAATTGAGGACGCCCTGAATGATCCTAAATTTGTAGAGTTTCTGGCCAGTTACCCGGATGCCGAGAAGCTTGACCCGGCCTCGCACGAGCGGGAAATTGAAAATCGTCACGAAGCTTTTCGAGCCCAGGAAATTCTGGGAAAACAATTCATTGATTTTTATCAAAAAGAGATTGGCGAGAAGGTTGGTTTTAATCTGGATGCCGGGACACAAGAGAAAATCGCCACGGAAATCCGGGAGGAGGTGATCCGGAATCCCGAGCTTTTGATAGCGCGCGCCATCACCATGGAGGATTTTGAAAGATTGCGGTCAAATAATGAACGCTGGGAAAAACAAATTGAGGATCTTGGCGGGCATGATAATCGCGAAGAGGTTCTGAAGAAAGTTGCCGAGCAAGAATCACTTTTGAAGAAAGAAAAAGCTCATAAAGAACTGGCTGATTTTATGGAGGGCGTGTTCCATCCGGCCAGCATTCCGTTGTTCGGCCGTTTTTTGCGGAAGCTGATGCCCGAGCAGGAATTGAAATGGCATAGCGAAATTTATGGCAAACCGAGATCGGAAAGAGAAAATTTGTTTAGGGCGATTGATAAGAAAATTGAAGATATGGCCGGCCTGAAAGAGGAACTCGCAAAAGGGAAGACGAAGGAGCGATTTAACGCTCTAAGGCAGGAGGTTTTTCAGAATTTTGAGCCGGTTAAGGATTTTGTCGCTTCTTTGCCGGTGAAAATCGCCAAAAAAGTGGCTTCAATGACAGAGGGGGTTACCGGAGGCGCCGCCGGGCTGAAGAAGGCCGCGGAACTTAAGAAGTACATCGAGAAAGTAAAAAATACGGAGAAATCTTTAGGTGGAGATGAGCTACTTTCCGAGCATGCCCAACAGGAACTGGCGGGTCGGGTTAGTAAGCTCGTTGAGAATCTTGTGAGTAAACATGTCGCGGAAACGAAAATTGAGAACAAGCCGTTGGAGAATCTTTTTGCCGGGATTGATGGTGTGCTCTCTAAAATAGACGATCCGCAGGAGAGAGCGGATATTTTTGTAGCGGTGGATGAGGCAGTGGAGAAGGCGCTCAAAAATCTACAGACAAAGACAGAAGCGGCGACTCCAAAAGAGCGGTCATCCAGAGCGGCTAAAGCAATATTGCTGAAGGTTGTTCAGCAGAAATTGAAAGGAAAATTTGGTCCGTTGACTGAATAGTATGACCACCGAAGACATAATCAAATTGTTGGAATCCGGGAATAAAGGAAAAGCTAAGAAGGCCATTATTGAATATATTGAACAGATTAAGCTCTCCCCCGCCGAGGAAGCCCGGATTCTTTTGGACATCAGTTCCGTTTTTATGAAAGCCAACTCCGATATCGCCCGAGCTTATCAAACAATTCTTGAAGAGGTTTCCGAGGAGTTCCGCGATCTGAATTTGAAGGAAAAGATTTTGACTCCGCGGCAATAATCTGGTAGTATCTGTTCAGTTTCTTGAATAGGAGCAAACAATGAAGCGACCGCTGTCAGCGCTGTTTAGTATTTGCATATCCAGTTTTGCGTTCGCCGAAGATCCCGACAGTCGGCTGTCAATTTTTGATCCGGCAAGTTTTGAGATCAGACCGGAAGGCCATGCGAGAATCTATTATGATTCTTCCGCAAATGATGGTATTTACGATCGCGCTTTTGTTTCAAGCGTCACTTTGACCGGCGCCGAAGCTATGCATTTCGCGGCCGGGAAATTTATTTGGGGCTCCGAGCCAAAGAAGCAGACTCCACTAGAGAGAATTTTGCGGTCTCTCGGTTCTGCTCTGCCGTTGGTGCTGATTGAAATTCCAATGATCGGCGCCGCGCACGAATACGGACACTTTCGCGGTTACAATCTGGCCGGAATGAAAGATCCGGTCTTTGGATCTTCCGACGGAAGTGATATTGATTACATTGTCGATCCGGGGAGCGCCTTCCGACAGATCGCCCTACAGTCTTTCATTCCCGGGGAATTTTTGTTCGCCAGCCAGAGCTCGAAGGAGTTCGAGAAGTTCAAGAAAGATCCGGATCGCCAGCGTTATGAGGCTTTCTATCAAGCCTTCATTGATGGGGATGGTCTTAATCAGGAGCAACATATTGCCGAGATGGTCGGCTTGAAGATGTTGCGTGGTAGAGCCCACCCATTGGATGCGATCCCTTTCTTTATCAGCTCCGCTGGCACAATCGCTTATTCAGTGGATGGCAAGAGTGATGATATCACCTTGTACGTCAAGGATCTGGGTCGTGCCGGTATCAAAACCAACGCAAACCAGATCCGAGTCACCAGCCAGCTTCCCAAGTTGATCTCTAACAGTTCGATCTCGTTCGTGATCGCCTGGTTTGATTACTGGATAACCGGTGATGATGCCGTGGAGCCGCTGGCCTTGGAGTTGGGAGATTTCCGGGTGAACTGGCCGGATTTCTACAGCTATCTCACCTTGCACGGACCGACCGTCAAAGGTGTCGAGAGGATTTCTTGGCGAAACTACGCCTTGCATCTTTCCTACGAGCGATCGCTGGCAGATGATAGTCACGAAGCAGGATTGATGCTGGAGGGTGATGTGTTTCGCTGGCTGTCGGTTTCCGCGGAGGGTTTACGGAATTTTACGACCGGCGGAACCTGGTTGGAGGCAGAAGTTGCCTTGCGGCCACTGGCGCTTTTCGGAGAAGCCGATCCCCTGCGCTGGTTCGAGTTCGGCGCTAAGGGTTACTACGGTAGAGGCGATACTTTCCGTCGTGAGGTCACTGGCCCCACTTTGCACTTTGAGGAGGAGACAACAAGCGGCGTAAAGTTTTTCGCCGTGCTGAATATTAAGTTTTAAAAGTTACCGAGCACACAACGTTTATGTGCTCGGTTTTTTTATTCGTATTCAATATACATCTCATCTTCGTCCGGTAGCGCGTATTTCCCGGTTGTTAAGTCAACGAAATCAGACAAATGCTCCGGAATTTCGTATACAAAGCGGGAGGGAGTGCCGGAAAGAGATAGACATAATTTTTTTCTGGCGCGGGTCATGGCGACATACATCAGCCGGCGTTCTTCTTCTAAATCATCTAAAGCGCCATATGAACGTTCATGAGGCAGAAGGCCTTCGGAGCAACCGACGACAAAAACATTATCAAACTCCAATCCCTTGGCCATATGAATCGTCATCAAAGACGTGGTTGTCAGTCGTGAGTTGTTAGTCGTTAGTTTCGAGGCGGGCGAGTCCATGGTCTGTAAGAGAGAAACTTTTTCCAGAAATTCCCACAAAGTTTTGAACTGACCCGCGAAGCTGATTAACTCGTTAATGTTTTCCAGACGTTCGGAAAAGTTTTTGTATTCTTTCTGTAAATAATCAACGTAGTTGGCGTTTTCCATAAAGAAATTAATCAGCTCTAGCTGGTTCAGCCTTTCACCCAGACGAGGCAACTCCTGGACTAAATAAGCCGCGGTTTTTTTATCAAAGGTTTTCCCGATCCGTTCTTCGCTAACAGCATCGGCGGGGTTGTATGCCAAGCGAAGCCCGGCCAGCAGATCTTTCACCTCCTTGCGCTCATAGAATTTGATTCCGCCAAAAATCCGATAGGGAATGCTCGCCGACAACAACGATTGTTCAATCGCCCGTGATTGGGCATTCGTCCGATAAAGCACCGCCACGCTTCCCTCTTTGATCTGCCCGATCTGACCGGCAACGAGCATCGCCTCTTCTTCCCGGGAGGCGGCCCGGATGATTTTTATTTTTTCTCCGGCGGCATTTTCCGTCCAGAGCTTTTTCGGAGTCTGCAGTTTATTTTTTTGAACCACGGCGGAGGCGGCGCTGATAATCGTTCCGCTGGAGCGGTAGTTTTGTTCCAACTTCACAATCTTGGCATCTGGCCAGTCATTTTGGAAATTAAGGAAGTTCCGGAAATCAGCGCCGCGGAAGCTGTAGATCGCCTGTTGGTCGTCGCCGCCCACGCTAAGATTTTTTTGCTGTTCGGCTAAAAAGCGAATTAGTTTATATTGTGAGGAGTTTATATCCTGATATTCATCCACCAGAATATGTGAATATTTTTCGTGGTACTTTTTTAAAATTTCCGGCCGGTTTTCAAAAATTTGGACTACTTTGGTGATCAGGTCGTCAAAATCAAAAGCGTTGTTGGTGGTCAGCGCCGTTTCGTATTTCTCATAAATCTTTTTGGTGATTTTATCAAAATCATCCGGCGAAAGCATCTCGCTTTTTATCTGGGAGATTTTGTTTTGCAGGACCGCCGGGCTGATTACGTCTTTAGAGATATCGGCGGCCTTCATTATCTTTTTAATCAAGCTAAGCGAGTCATCCGCGTCGTAAATAGTGAAGTTGGGAGAGCGGTTGGCTAAGTGGGCTTCATCTTTGAGGATGCGCGCGCAGAAAGAATGGAAAGTTCCGATGAATGGCGCGTCGCCGGCCGTCGCCAGTTGGCCGGCGACGCGCTCGCGCATCTCGTTGGCGGCTTTGTTGGTGAAAGTGATAGCGACGATTTTGGACGGCGCCACTCCTTTTTCAATCAGGCGCGCCAGGCGCGAGGTTAAGGTTTTTGTTTTCCCTGACCCGGCTCCGGCAGCGATTAGGATCGGTCCGCCGGTGTATTCAACGGCCTCTCTCTGCGGATCGTTGAGATTTTTCGTTTGTTTGAAATCAGCTGCCATTTGTGCTATTATACAAATATTATTAGATTCAAATCAATCTTTAATAGTTTGCCAATGACAACCGTTATACCGGTTGTTTTGATTATTATGGGAATTGGCCTGAATGTCCTGGTGGTGGCTAAAAAAAGCCGCTTTTTAGGCGTCGGCGCCTCCCCTGCTTTGGCGAGCTTAGAGAGCGCCTTTGTCCCTGATGTTGATTCGCTATCAGCCGATCAGGTGTTCGGAACCGGTTTTGAGGTAGCTAGCGACGCAGAGGCGATCGCCGGATTTGTGGTGGTGGATGGAGATTCGCTGTTGAATGCCGGGAATCCGTTGAGTACTATTTTGCCGACTCGCGACGGTCTGTTGGTTTATAAAGTGCAGAAAGGCGACACCCTTTCTAAAATCGCCGCGAATTTTGGAATTTCACTGAATACTATTTTTTGGGCGAATAGCAGTGTCGGTAACAGTATTCGCCCCGGTCAGGAGCTCGTCGTCCTGCCCGTTACCGGAGTACTGCATCAAATTGAAGAAGGAGAGACCATTGATTCAGTATCGGAATTCTATAGCGTGACTCCGGAGAAAATCAGACAGTACAATAAAATTTCTTCCGTCGGTTTGAAAATCGGCGGCTCTTTAGTAATTCCGGGAGCGAAACCGAAAAAGACTTTTGCCAGCGCCTCGCTGGCTGACCTGCCGAGCTATCCCGGATATTTTATCTTGCCGACTACCGGCTGGAACTGGGGGAAACTGCATTATTATAACGGCGTGGACATTGCTAACGCCTGCGGCACTCCGATCTATGCTTCCGCCGAGGGTTTGGTGGTGCGGGAGAAAGTCTCCGGGTGGAATGACGGTTACGGCGGATTTGTAGAAATTGAACACCCCAACGGAGTGGTTTCAAAATATTCGCATACCCAGAAAAACTTAGTTTCTATTGGTGATTATGTTTTGCAGGGAGACATCATCGCTCATATCGGTAATACGGGTAATGTGCACGGACCAACCGGATGCCACTTACACTTTGAGCTTCGTGGGGCCAGGAACCCATTTGCGAAATAGCGACTAGTGGTTAGTCGTTAGTGATTAGTAAAAAATACCCCTGACGATTTCTCGTCAGGGTTTTTGTTAGTCAGATTGCGACTCGGTCAAGGGCTTCAATGATTGTGTCCCGCGTGCGCTCAACGGCTCCTTTGACCCGGCCAAGCCCGCCGCGGAAGGTCTCGTGAAACCCGGGACGTCGGCTGTTGTTGATCACTGCCGGCACTGAGTCAGCGAATTGATCCAAGTAGCTCTTTATCTGGCGGGTGATGATCCGGAAGCGTTTCCGGAGTCCCAATCGTTCCTCACCAGTTAGCTGTTCGTCATCACAAAGCCGGTCGCTGAGCAACTTACTCATCTCGGTAATGCCATCAATGATTCCGGCCAGCCAAGCCTGCGGCGTAATTAAAAGCTCTTTAGCCGACGGCATTTTGACGGTCCGAAGCTGCGAGTCGGTGAAGAGAAGCGGATACAGCCAGCGTACTACGTGATATTCAGCGACTTCTTGGGCTGCTTCAGCGTGAAACTGCCAGAACGAATCAAGCGGCAGGTCAATCTTAGCCAGTCTTTTGAGTTCCTTTTCCATCGCCAGCTTTTTCTCATCGGCCGTCTGTTCATCGCCGCGGCGCAGAGCTTCAATACCTTCCTTGGAAAGATGGCAGATTTCATTCTTGACGCTGTGCGCTTTCGCGGTTGCTCCCTTACCCGCATCAAAACGTTTGAGAATGTGTCCGGTCAACTCTTCTTTAACATCAAGATTTTTGTCCGGATATTCCGTCATCGACGCCTCATCGAGCTCCTTCTTCAGATCCAGGTCATCCATCTTTTTCTCCTTTCAAGAGAAAATGGTTTTTATTTTGCTGGTGAGATTATATCAGAAAGGGTTATTGATGTCAACTGCTCCGGCCACACTACTTTCGGGGGACGGGTAGCCGGCTTCCAGCGAGCCGACTCCCTCTGTCTCGCTCAGCTATTTAAGAAACCTAGCTAGCTGAGCTCCGACAACCCCCCGAAAGTAGTGTGGCCTCCGCTTTGTTGCTGATTCGTAAATTCGTATGACTTATTCGTAATTCGTATATTTTTGTAACCAAAAATAAAACCGCCGGAAGAATCTTTCGATTCATCCGGCGGGCGTTAGTTACTGACCGAGTCCGATCTTCTTGCCGCGGAGCGACGGATCCCTTTCGGGTTTCCGGCGGACCGCCTTATTCGCCATCTCCTGCAACCTGGACCGACGCTCGGCCTCGTCGTCCTTCTTCCGCTGATCCCGTTCCACCACTCGCTTCTCGTTGGACTTGGCCCGGCGGACTGCGAGGATTTCTTCCGCGAAGTCCACTCGAACCTCGTCAAGCGTCAGCGGACGGCCGATCTTCTTCGCCTTCTCCGTCACCTTGGACTTGACCGAGCCGGCGCCGAGGCTGATGAGGAATTCCCAGGCATCCTTTGCCATCGGGAACTTCTCAATCTTCTCCATCGCGTTCTCCGACCGAACCATCATTCGCCGGATCTCCACCAGATCGCCATACGTCCTCTGGACCAGGCGCTGGTCGTGATCCGCGGTCAAGACTTCCTTGTACAGCGTTCCGCACCCAATCTTGCGGTGCGGATCGTCCGAGCAGAGGAAGACGATCGTGAACGGACCCGCCTCCCCTTCCTTGGGCTCCCACCCGTAGAAGTGGCCGCCCCAGATCTCAATCTCCTGCTTCTCTCCCTTGATTGTCACCGTCTTGGTGACGATCTGGGACAGTCCCGTTCCCTTGTCGAAACGAGTCCGGCGCCACTTGTTCGGCACCCTCTTCTGGCCGCACTGCGCGCACGGCACCAGACCCAGCTTGTCCGCCATTCCGGACTCGAGCGAGTCGTCATTCTGGAAAGCGCGCTGCTTCTTCAGCCGCGCCTTTTCCTCCAGCTGCTTGCGCTCGGCTACCGGCTTGGACTCCCAAGCCGCCTTGCACTCCGCCAGTTCCACCGCGAAGCTTTCCTGAACTTCCAGCTTCGTCAGCTGGCGATCCACCGACTTGGCCGCTTCCACGAGCTTGGAGTGCAAGCTCGTCGCGTGCTCTTCCTCAAGCATGTCCCAGCACTCTCCGTCTACGGGCAACTTCGTCAGATCCACCTTCTTGGCGTTGCTGTCTTCCACGGCGTCACCTCCTGAAAAAGTACGTCTTTTGTCCTCCGCCCGGTTATCGGTTGATAACCTAATAAGCAGTAGGACGATATCAAGGAACTGCACTGTCGGGTACTATTATAGCAAATGGCCAGAAAAAGTCAATAGCTTGACTTTTCTCTATAATTGACGTATAATCTTGCTCAGTAGTACATTGTCAGTTAAACTCTTTTCGGTTTTTAACGAGGAAAAGGAGGCCGCATGGGTCGTCAAGCGTTCGGCGCGGATAAAGTGATGTCGGCTGTGTTGGCATGTGAACAGGAAGCTGGCGGTCCCGGAAAGGAAATCAGAAATCCGATTCGGGCGGTACGCGCGCAGATTTTCAAGGGCGGAGAGCAGCTGGGTGATCTGACGTTGAGAAGGTACCTTCAGGGTTTGTGGGATAAGGGATTCATCCAGATCATTGAAGGTGGCGGCAACGGCCGTGAGTGGGTCGGCGCGACTGTTCTGATGAGGACGGTGCCGGAAAATGTTTCGGCGCCAAAGAAAAACGCCGCAAAAAAGCCGGAACTCATCGTTACGTCAGAACCAAAGCGTTCGGTGGTGGCGGTGTTGGTGGATTATGACAACGCGGAGAGTGGCGCCAAAGATGCCGGCTTTCGGATGAGCTTCTTCAAGTTGAAGGAGCATCTCCGGACTTTCGGAGACATCTGGATGGCCGACGTCTACCTTTCGCCTTTTTCGGCCAGGAAAGACGGCGTTATCACTCAGTTGTGGGCGGCCGGATTCCAAGCGATTTCTTGCCCGATGGGTACGAAGGAGAAGGATTCCGTGGACTCTCAGATCAACTGGCGGGCTCGCCAGTATCTGGAGATCCAGGGCGTGGATGTGGTGGTGATCGTCAGCCGGGATTCTGATTTCAACCCACTGGCGGTCTTTGCCGCTGACCGGCACAAGAAGGTGATTTTCGTGGATGTGGCGGCCGAAAAAATGAACGTGCGCGGCGTAGATCAGGAAGTGGAGATTCCTCATTCCAGGGAATACGAATCTTTCCAGGATGCTTACAAGTTCCTGGAAAACAGCATGTCTCCTTCGGACGTGGAGACCATCAAGCGCTTTGACTTCATCAAGGACATCATCAATTCCCTACGTGATCAGGTGAAGCCGCAGAGTTTCAAAGGGATTCAGAGCGTTGTTGAGTTGAAGCTTCAGGCGAAATGGGGAGACCAGTTCGCTCGCGAGTCATTCCGTCAGGCCTTGTCTGTGCTGGTGGATTCCAAGGTGATCATTCAGATGGTTGGTGCCGCCACTGTGCAGTACAGGATCAATCAGGATCATACGGCATACATAAACGCGACCTACACAAGAAAGCATTGAAAGAAGTTTTGGACTTGGCCCCCCGTCCTCACGAGGATGGGGGGCTTTCTCAATCTAGACTTGTAGGGTAATTTCATAAGTACGCCCCTGTAGTACAAAGCCGACGCTTATCCCGACTATTACGTCGGGTAAGGTCGGCTCTCCGACCCAGAAGGCGTCGGAGTGGTTGGAGGGAAAGTAGAATTATATTAGGCTGGGTATCTAGTTTTGCCCCTGTCGTTCAACGGTTAGGACTTCTGCCTTCGAAGCAGAAGATTGAGGTTCGATTCCTCACGGGGGCACCAAGATAGTTGAAAGTTGAAAGCTAAAAGTTTAAAGTTTAGGTATGAAAATAGAGTATCTTGCTTCGGAGTCGGTGACGGAGGGGCATCCGGATAAACTTTGTGATCAGGTCAGCGATGCCATTCTGGACGCCTATTTAGAGCAGGATCCAAAGTCTCGCGTGGCCTGTGAAACTTTCGCCTGTAACGACCAGTTAGTAATTGGCGGAGAAATTACTTCAAAGGGAAAGGTAGATGCGGAGAAAGTCGCCCGGCAGGTTATAAAAAATATCGGTTACGATCATCCGGATAAAGGTGTTGACCACAACACCGTCAAAGTAACCCTGATGATTAACCGACAGTCTCCGGATATCGCGATGGGCGTTGATCAGAAAGATCCGATGGAGCAGGGCGCCGGCGATCAGGGAATGATGTATGGTTACGCCTGCGATGAAACCGAATCGTTGATGCCTTTGCCGATCGCGTTGGCTCACGCGCTTGCTCTGAAACTTTCACAAGTCCGAAAAGACGGCACACTCCCCCATCTTCGCCCGGACGGAAAGACCCAAGTAACAGTCGCCTATCACGACGGCCAGCCGCATCACTTAAAAAATATTTTAATCTCCACTCAACATCATCCGGATTTTACAGGAGAGCAGTTGCGAGCCGCTCTGATTGAAAAAGTAATTAATCCGGTGGTACCAAAGAATCTGATTACTTCAGAGACGGAAATTTTCGTAAATCCAACCGGACGGTTTGTTATCGGCGGCCCGGCAGGCGATACAGGACTCACGGGAAGAAAAATAATCGTTGATACTTATGGCGGCATGGCCAAACACGGCGGCGGTGCTTTTTCCGGTAAGGATCCAAGCAAGGTAGATCGTTCGGCGGCGTACGCTATGCGTTGGGCGGCAAAAAATATCGTGGCGGCCGGCTTGGCAAAGAAGGCAGAGGTGAAAGTTGCCTATGCGATCGGTATGAGTCGTCCATTGGCATTCAACGTCAACACTTTTGGGACCGGAACTTTACCCGACAACAAGATTGAGGAGATTGTGAATCAGGTTTTTGATTTCCGCCCCGCGGCCATTATCCGGGACCTTAATTTGCTTCGTCCGATCTATTCAAAAACCGCGGCTTATGGCCACTTCGGCCGGACAGATGTTGATCTGCCGTGGGAGCGGACCGATCGTGTTGAACAGTTGAAGAATCTGGCGAAATAAGCTTAAATAAGGCCTTAGAGTTTACAATCCGTCAAATTGTGATTACTCTTATCCCAGAGTTATCCACACCCGACGCCCCTATAGCTTAGTGGTAAAGCTACGGACTCTTAATCCGCAGACCTTGGTTCGATTCCAAGTGGGGGCACATTTGCTCAAACAGTTCTCTCGTGTCACCAGAGCTACTTTTCGGCCAGCGCCGAAAAGGCTCTTAGCTCTCGGCGATTTATTCCTCGGAAGGAAACCAGCTAAATCGCCTCCGAGCAATGCCGCTCAGAGAACTGTTCTCTCAGTTGGGAGGATAGGAGGGGTGCGGCGAAAGTGTTCGAGTGTGAGTCCGCGAAGACCCTGTTCCAAGTGGGGGCACATTCGCTCAAACAGTTCTCATTGTTGCAAAGACGGGAATGGTGCGCGCTGAGGGGATCGAACCCCCAACCTACTCGGTGTAAACGAGTCGCTCTACCATTGAGCTAA
>ERZ1292625.2320-Hain-H41-01um-R1-2320-length-18038-cov-4_pt1 | contig 18038 bp, 18 predicted proteins | sample MGYA00564400_ERZ1292625 | MGnify/ENA primary metagenome ERZ1292625 (study PRJEB36523, sample SAMEA6512639) | groundwater metagenome | collected 2019-01-08 | study: AquaDiva: Metagenomics assemblies of 32 groundwater samples
TGAGCTCACCATCGGGCACAAGAACTACTGACCCCGCAGCAAGCGCCTCTCCAACCGTCAGGCCGTTGAAATCATAAATATCATCGGGATCACCACCATATTTTTTTGCGATCGATGCAACCGTATCGCCCCTTGCAACAGTATGCTTCACACCAGAGACCGGAAGAATAACGAGTACTTGCCCAGGTTTAATTGACCCTGTACGCGAGATATCATTTGCCCAGCGAATCGTTGCTGGAGTAATATCAAATGTTTCTGCAATAAGTGAAATTGTGTCACCCTCCCGTACTGTGTATGTCGTAATACGATATGACTGACTGAGTTCGGCTACATCTGCAATACTACCCATCGGCCCCACAACGGGGACAAGCGCCGCATCATCAACGATCTCAAGACCGCCACCCCCAACTGCAATTTTTGGATCCGAGTTCTGAACTGCAGACAAAAAAGGGAATGGCTTTGCGGTCGCCTCCGTTGTCTCGGCTGCCGCATCAATTGACCATCCAAAGAAGCTTTTTATAAATCCCGTGAAACTAAAAGCGCTCGCCTGAAGAGGGAGCGCGAAAAGCAGTGACGCAATAAAAATAGCGCCTAACGTACCCCTTGAAACATGATTTTTTTGTCTTAACACGCGTATTCAATAGATGAAGGAAGTTTGATAAGGCGTCTACAGCCCTCTCATACCCCTCTGTAACCGTCCACATATCATAGCTTTTTTAAGGTCATTTTTCAATGATTCTGTGGACGTAAAAAGTGGCTTGAAATAAGGACTTTTTACCCTTACAGTGAGATAATCGTGGCAATTCTCGACGGGCTCAATGATCGACAAAAAGAGGCAGTTTTGACTCAAAACGGGCCTTTATTAGTTATTGCCGGCGCAGGATCAGGAAAAACAAAAACTATCACTCACCGAATCGCCCATTTAATCGCAAACGGCGTAGAACCCAGTAAAATCCTTGCGGTTACATTCACCAATAAAGCCGCCGAAGAAATGAAAGAGCGGGTCTTCGCGCTCCTTCAAAAAGAAGGGCTGCATTCCTCAGAATGGAACCGTCCTTTTATTGGAACCTTTCATGCGCTCGGTGTATCCATACTTCGCAGTCATGGATCTGCGATTGGCATCCCAAAAAACTTCAACATTCTCGACGAAGAAGACACTCGTCAAGTTTTTAAAAATCTCGTAAAAGAGTACGAACTTGATCCTGATGTATACGCACCCCAGCGCATACGATCGATCATCTCGAAATTAAAGCAGGACCTAACAGACCCCGCGCTCTATGCGGAACGTGTTGGCGCAAGTCCCTTTGAGCGCGCGGTCCTCATGATATACGGAGCGTATGAAGCAAATCTTTTCAAAACTCACGCCCTCGACTTTGACGATCTTTTAATGAAAACAATTATCTTATTTGAAAAATCAGAAACTGCGCGAGCATACTACGAACAACGCTGGGATTACATCCATATCGACGAGTACCAAGACACAAATCAAGCGCAATATCTTCTCTCGCGTATTCTCGCGAGACGCACGAGCAACATCACAGTCGTTGGAGACGTTGATCAGGCGATTTATTCTTGGCGAGGGGCTGATTGGAGAAATATCTTACAATTTGAAGAAGATTGGCAAAATACAAAAACTATTCTTCTTGAAGAAAACTATCGCTCAACAGAAGTTATTCTTGAGGCTGCCAATGCGCTCATAGAGCACAATACGGAACGAAAAGAAAAAATTCTCTGGACTCAACGTAAAGGTGGGGAAAAAATTGGACTCATCATTCTTGAAGATGAAAAGATGGAAGCACTCTTCATCGCTACCTACATACAACTTCTTGAAAAAAATGGCGCGCGTCTCGACGAGATAGCAGTACTTTTTCGTACCAATGCGCAATCGCGCGCAATCGAAGAAATGTTTTAAAAAAGAAAAATTCCTTACCGTCTTGTTTCTGGAGTTCGCTTTTATGAACGAAAAGAAATTAAAGATGTTCTTGCGTATCTCAAATTCGCCTCAAACCCGTCTGATACGCTTTCTCAAAAAAGAATCTTGAATACACCTCCACGCGGTATCGGCAAAGTTACCATGCTTAAATATCTAGGCGGAATGGCACTCGGGCGCCCTGAACAAGAGAAAATAGCCCGATTCCAAGACGTTATGGCTCGCATACAAAATGATATTACTTCTCTCCCAACATCCACAGCATTAAAAAATCTCCTCAATCATGCCGGCTTTGCATTCCACTATAAGGGGAACAAACTCGAGGAAGACCGCTGGCAAAACATTCAAGAACTTCTTTCAGTTGCTCAAAAATTTGATAGCGTCAGTCCTCCCGAGGGGATTGAACGATTACTAACTGAAGCAGCACTGATGAGCGAAACTGAAGAAACGGAAATACCGGAACATCAAGTCACACTCCTTACCGCACACTCAGCAAAGGGTCTTGAGTATCGCCATGTTATCATTGCCGGCATGGAAGAAGGATTATTTCCTCACAGTCTTTCCGAAACAAATTCGGACGTGGAAGAAGAGCGGCGACTTTTTTATGTTGCTCTCACACGAGCAAAAGAGAAACTTATTATCACACTCTCTCATAAACGGATGATTTTTGGAGAAACGTCTTACAATGATCCGTCTCGATTCTTAGGAGAAATCCCTGATCACCTTATCGAACATGCCTCTCTTGATCCACGCCACGACTCATCATATGAAGAAGAAACCATCTCGTTTGACTAATACCGTGCCGACCAGACCAAATAAACTACTTGGCCAAAATTTTTTGCGCTCAGAAAAAATTGTACTTAAAATCATCGATACGGCAAAACTTTCTTCGAGTGACACTGTGCTTGAAGTGGGACCGGGGAAAGGCATACTCACAAAAGAACTCGTCTCTCGAGCAGGTCATGTTATCGCAATCGAAAAAGATGCGCGATTCGCTGAACATATTAAACAAGAATTCGCTCGCGAAAAAAACTTAGAAATACTCTGTAACGACATCCTTCGTATCGACCGTGAGCTCATCGGCCTTCGAGAAGGAGACTACACTATCGTCGCAAATCTTCCTTACTATCTTACGTCTCATTTTCTTAGACTTTTTTTAGAAAAATCGCCACGACCAAAAACAATGGTCCTTATGGTACAAAAAGAAGTTGCGCTTCGCATCATTGCTTCACCTCCTAATATGAATTTACTTGCGCTGTCCGTCCAAGCATTCGGAAGACCACGTATCGTTGTACGCGTGCCCAAAGAGCTTTTCAGTCCAAAACCAAAAGTTGACTCCGCTGTTATTGAAATATCTCAAATAAGCGAAAAGTTCTTTACAGACAACCACATTACGCCATCTCAATTCTTTCAACTTACTAAAAAAGCATTTGCACAAAAGCGCAAAATGCTTAGAAACTCACTTGGCATCAACTCTGAAAAGCGCCCTCAAGAACTTTCGCTTGAAGATTGGTTAGTTCATCTGCGTTGAACCATTTTCGCCCGTAGACCCACCACTTCCCTCTGAACTATTTGAATTACCGGAATCATCAGTACCTTGATTTTCGTTTGTTTTCTGTGGGTCATCGCAAGCGCATTTATTTGTATATTCGGAGACATTACCAATGGTTGGTGGAAAGATTCCATCCCAAATTGCATTATTCCATCCCTCGCACGTCTTATTGAGACACCCTAGATGAATGTCACAAAGCTCTGACTGTGCATCTTTACCTGCAAATGGCCCACAATCGGTCATGAAAACAGGGATATATCCGTAAAACTTAATCCCGCAATTACAACAAAAAGAGTAAAAATCCTTTCCTACGTTGCCTTGTGCAGGATTGATACCCTTGAAACACGTATCAAAGGTCTCCCAAATCCCAGGAACATTAATTTGGGCGTGAGCCTCTGGCACCGCAGTAAATACAAGAGAAATAACACGTCCTAACTGCTCTTCATAATCAGCGATAACGGGGTGAGACAAGTCAAAAACATCAAAAATCGATGCCTGAGGTCTACGTAAAAGAGCTTTTCTTTGCTCAAGCAGTCTCGGATATCCCTTTGTAACTGCATACCGCGCCGCCGCTCGAGCCTTTTCGTCAGGATATGCTCCGTGATCAATAAGAATCTCTTGTGTCGCACCTAAAAACTCCAAGACCCGAGGCTCTGTATCAAGTGCCTTGCGTTTCTGCGAGTCAATCCATCCAATTTCAATGAGCTGACCTTGAATATGGTTAAGGCTTGCAAGATAAAAACTTGGGAACAAGTCATCAAAAATCTCCCGTTCGCTCAATACTTTCTGTGCGGGAAGATTCTGAGGGTTTTTTATAGGATTAACGATCGGCTTTGTGATAGAGCTGAAAGGATCCACAATATTCTCAAATGGAACGGGGACAATGGTCTGACCCCCAAAACCACCTCCACTCTCTCCAAATGCGTTCAATATCTGCTGATTTTTTGGCTTATTTGTGTCTTGAGGTCTCGTAAGAGATACATTTGGCGTTTCCACTCCAACCTGATGAACATTTCCAGTAAAAAAACCACCGAGCACTCCGAGTGCAATAATAAAAACCCCCACAATGCCAACAAGTTGCAAACGACCAATTTCCATCAACGCCAGTATACACCCGAAAAATTCTTTATCCACAAATAATTAAGGACTTTTGCACAGGATTGAGTGGTATAATAATAGCGGTGAAAAATATTCACCAACCACTTTGAGTTACATGCCTTCGAAAAAAATTCTTTTTGCCATCACCCTTGCTCTCACCATTATCGGTGGTACTGTTTTTGTCTCTAATCACAACGAAAGTCAAAAGAATATCATCCCAAAGCATGAGGCGGCGCTAAAAGCAGAGGTTATTCGTTCAGGAAAAGATTGGCAAAACACACTTTCCGATAATCAATCCTTAAGCGGAAAGCAATTTACAACAAACCCCGAACAGAATCTCTTTGAAAACCTGGTACGCGGATATGGAGAAACGGTTATTTCAAACCAAACAACCAACCTCTCACAAGAATCGCTCCAAAATATTGCGGACGCCGTTGCGGCTGATGCTGACCTATCGGTAAAGGCAAATAAAAACCCTTACTCCGCGACCGACGTAATGGTAGATCAGAAAGAAACGGTGAAAGAATACTTTAATAATGTTGCTCGCATAAGTAAGAAGTATTTTCCCGACAACTCAAACAATGAAATTCTCGTAATAGGCAAAGCAGCCGCGACCAAACAAGTACAGACATTAGCAGAAGAGTTACAGTCTCATCATTATAGTTATAGCCAAGTAGCAAAAGAACTTGCTCGCGTTCATGTTCCACCGGAAGCGGTTGAAGTACATGTGGCATTTCTCAACTCATTTGCAAATGTTGCGCTCGCGATAGATGAAATTAGCGCGTTTAGCAGGAAAGACCCCCTCACTGGAGTACTTGGAATGGAAAACTACAAACTTGAACTTATTGAAGTCCCAAAAATATTTGCAAAAGCAAAGGCACTAGCTCAAGCAAATCACATCGTATTTGCATCCGATGAGCCTGGGTACGAACTTCAAAAATATTTTGACAAAATATGATCTCTAAACGCTACCAAAAAATTATTGCGACATCTCTCCTTTTACTTTTGGTACACGCGGAGATTGCGCTCGCTGTCGTACCAACATGGGATGTAGGATTGAACGGACCTCCTCCAACTTTAAGTTTGGGTAACTACGGGATTCTCACTGCTCAAAGCGGTTGGGATGTAAGTAAAGAAAAGCAAATTGTTCTTCCGAGCCTTGATCTTTCCTCTATTGGAAGTTTTGCCTCAAGTGTTGCTGACGCGGCAGCATCTGCGGCATCAAACCTTATTCCTTCATGGGATAATATTATGTGGTATTTAACCCGCCTGATTGTGCAAGAATTGAAAAAAGAAGTCATTAGCTGGGCACAAGGAGGATTTCAAGGCGGGCCATCATTTATTGAGAACCCTGAACGATTTTTCACGAATGTGGGAGACCAAGCATCTGCAATATTTATGGAAGAATTGGGCACTCGACTGACGGGAAATCCAAATTTTCTCTGTGAAGATTTCTCGTTCCAAATTCAACTCGCACTCCCCGGATATGGTAAATATGAAACACGCGCGGGATGTACAATCAACAAAGCAACCGAAAACTTTAAAAACATGTCGCAACACTTTGATAACTTTGAGAAAGGCGGATGGAAATCATTCGTTAATATCTCTCAAGAACAAAATAATTTTGGTGGGGCATACATGATGACATTTGATGCACGAAACGCTGCGATCAACCAGGCGATTGGGAATCGCGCAGCAGCAGCTGGGTGGTCACAAGGATATCTTGGATCAGAAAATTGCCCTCCTGGCGCGCGAACACAATATGGGTGTCGAGGCTTTAAAGTCCAAACCCCTGGGAAACTTATCGGTGACCGTGTCGCACAAGCAGTGGGTACCGACTTTGAATCAGTTATCACCGCCGATGAGGTGGGGGAGGTGATACAAGTTCTTATCGATATGGCGATACAAAAGGTTGTTACCGATCTCGCGAATGGAGATAACGAATAATTATGAAATTCTTTTCAAAATTTATCATCGTAGCTATCGTTCTCTCTATACTTTTCGCACCCGTGCAACCAGCACTTGCAAGTCACGATGGAACATCTCACGAAGAACCAAATTACACGCCCGCCCAAGACCCTAACAGTGAAAAGGTTATAAGAGACTCTGGAGTTCAAAATCGTCCGGGGGCAACACAGCGCGGAGGGATCCCCGATCCAGCGCACGGGATGGTTACTCCTGCGGGAGGGACTCCACCGACGGAGGCAGCCGCTGACACTGGCTGCATTAAAACAGGACCTCTTGGCGTTCCGTACCCTGGTGACTTAAAGATGTGTGTCGTAGAAATTTTTGCTCACATAGCAAACTGGGTAATGTGGGGCATGTCATGGTTTGTCTGGATGTCAGCAAAGTTTCTTAACATGGCTCTTGCCATTCAAAACGAAGCGTTTATCGATCCTGTTCTTGTAAATGTCGGGTGGCAGATTGCGCGTGACACCGTAAACATGTTCTTTATTCTGGTTATACTCGTTATTGCGATTTCAATGATCCTTGGCCTCGGACAATATGGAACTAGTCAGACGCTCGTATCTCTCCTCATATCTGCCGTGCTCATTAACTTTAGCCTCCCGCTCACGGGTATTGTTATTGATTTTTCAAATACACTTGGTAATACCTTCTACGACAAAATGGGAAGCGAGCAGGATAACGACATCGCTGGCATGGAAGGCATACGAAAACGCGATATCTCTGTCGTGTTAGTCAGTGGATTTGCCGTTCAAAAAACATTTCAAACAACGGGAACCGCTACTTTTGGGTCATCATTCAATACAATATCGAACATCATTCTCAATGGACTCATGGGATCTATTCTCATGGCCATTATGTCATTCACACTCCTTGCGGCTACGGCACTCTTGATTATGCGAATTATCGTGCTCTGGATACTAATGATCCTCTCGCCACTCGCTTTCTTCGCAAATGGAGTCCCAAGCTTAAAAGGATACTTTGGCACCTGGGCAAGTAAGCTTATGCGACAAGCATTTTTCTATCCCGCCTATATGTTTATGCTCTATCTCGTCGTATCGGCAATCGACGGGGGAGTTATTGAGCATCTCTTTAAAAGCCAACACGCGCTGAGTACCGCAAGCATGTTTCAATCAGCCGAAGCACAAGCATTTACGGGAGCGATCACATCAAAGGTAAATATCATCCTTGGATTCGTCTTTTTGGGAGCTCTAAATATCGCTGCTCTCACCGTGGCAACAAGCATGGGTGCCTATGGAGCGGGCGCTGTCATGAAGCAATGGGGGAGCGTCTCTGGTCAAGCACGATCTCTCGGAAGACGAATCGCCACCTCTCCACTACGCTCACGCGCAGCAGGAGCGGTCGCATCTGGAGTTGCCACGACCACTGGGTCTGCCGCTGGCCTTGCCGGTCGTATACCTCTTATCGGCAACGCAACAGCTCGTGGGCTTGCTCGTGCTGGCAGTGCCCCTCAACGAGCCTATACCAAAGCGGCCGAAGAGCGCGCCACTCAACGAACTGACTACATGAAGACGCTCTCTCCGCGAGACTTTACCGCAAGCATGCACACAATAACGCAACCTCAAGATCAGGCACGTGCCTGGAAAAATGCCAACGATTCACAGCGCGCTTCATATATGCAAAGTCTTGATCCTCAAGCACAAGTACAGTTCATCAACTCAGTCCATGGACACGTCGCCCAGCAACAAGGAACTCGTGAAGCTGACGCATTTAGGAAACAGGCAGCCTTGTCTGGAGGTGGGGTCGGAACCGCACTCACGGCACTCTACGGTCAGCAAAGCCCCATACTACAAAGATTTAATGGGAGAGCTGCTACCGATATTACAGACGCGGAGTTTGCTGCAGCGGGCACAACGCGCTCACAATACACAACAGAACGTCAATCTCGCATGGGTAACTTGGTACGCAATATGAGTGAAGGTGATCTTGGAAAAGTTGCCGCCGCATCAGTCGCAGGGGACACTGATTTCCGTCGTGCACTCCTCGAACAAGGAAAAGATGTAAACAAGCTTACTGAGATCAAAGAAGGTGTGAGCGAAGATACACGACGAGCATATGAAGAGTTCTCAGCTCTTACAAAGAACCCCTCGCGTGCAGTAGAGCTACGCTATGGTATGCCCGAACCTCAAGCAGGTGCCTCTCAACAAGAGATCGATGCGTTCCAAGGGAATATGAATGAATGGGTTGGGAATATGGATGACAAGACGGTCAGTAAGCTCGATGCAAACGCGATTAGAAATAATCACTACTTGCAAAACGCCATGGCACAGATGTTTAGCCCTCAAGACATTAAGCGTGTTGCAAGTAACACTGAACGGGCGCAGGCTTTGCACGATCTCTTTTATCGAGATCAGGGCGTTAATCGCTCACCAGAATTTAATCAATTTGTACAAGATAATCAGAGACTTTCAAAAGGAATTAAAGGAAACGCTGGAGTCCGATCAGTCATATTCGGCGGTCGCGTAGCAACAAAGCGTGATGTCGATACTCCATAAATATTATGTCTTACCCAAGAACTGAAATAGAAAAACGATACGAAAACCTTCCTGAATCACTCAAGGAGCTTTTGTTTGCGGACGAAACAACCGAACACATTGAAGCGCTCGGACAAAAGTATAATTTACTTCTCGATAAAACTGGCGCCCTTTCCGAAGAGGTGGGATACTTTGTTCTTGGTCTCACTCATCCAAAAAATTTCCGCGGGCGGATCATTAGCGCGACAGGTGTATCTGATATTCAAGCAAACGAAATTATCGAAGACCTCAACAACTCCCTTTTCCGACCGCTCCGTAACGAACTCATGGCGCTTCACGGGGAAGGGGACGCAGCGTTTATAACAACAGTCACTCCGAAACCGGAGAGCGCATTCTCATACCAAAGCATTAAACCGAAACCGATTCCTTCGGCGCCAGTTTTCAGCTCAACTACATCTCCCGCCCAATCTCAACAAACAACAACGCCATCTCAATCCGTACAATCACCTCAAGTAACTGAGACTCGACCGAGCGCAACTGAAAAACTCGTACCTTCATCTCCTCAGACCCAAAGCACGATTATCAATGATCCGTACCGTGAGATACCTACATAATATTTCCCATGCAACAGTTTCAAGTTCCACAATTCATTGATGTCGAAGATAAAATCTTCGGACAGCTTACCGCAAAGCAATTTCTTTACCTCTTAGGAGGTGGAGCGTTTATGCTCGTCTTTTGGCTCATGCGCCTACCTACGATCATACTTTTTTTTCTTATGGCTCTATTTGGTGGATTCTTTGGAGCGCTCGCATTCGCAAAAGTTAACGGCCAACCATTTGTCGTATTTCTCAATAATGCCGCAAACCACTACATACACCAGCGCATCTACATATGGAAGCGCCGAGAAAAAAAAGCCGAGGCAGCCGCAGAAATAGCCGCCGCCACAACTCCATATACGCCCAAACTTACAAAAAATGCTCTCAAAGAACTATCCTGGTCGCTTGATATTAAGAACGTTGAACATAGACGATAATGGCATTTGTTGAATCAAAACTCGCCGCAAAAGCAGCCGCATCCCAAGAGCTCGTCCCTATTCGAGAAGTTCGTAATGGCGTCGTTATTTTAAAGGATGGCTCTCTTCGTGTTGTATTGATGGCCTCGAGTCTCAATTTTGCTCTCAAATCAGCCGTGGAGCAGGATGCTATCATTCTTCAGTACCAAAATTTTCTTAATTCTCTCGATTTCTCAATCGAGTTTTTCATTCAATCCCGCAAACTCAATATCGAGCCTTACCTTGAAACACTACGCGCACGACTCAAAGTAGAAACAAGCGAGCTTTTGAAAATTCAGATCTCTGAATATATTACATTTGTAAAAGATTTTGTAACAACAGCAAATATTGTTTCGAAAACATTCTATGTTGTTATTACATACGTTCCATCTTCAATTACCGTGAACTCAGCGACTGGTGGTTTTTTTGGAAAAAAGAACTCTGGGAAGGCCTTCGATGAATCAAAATTTCAAGAATATCAAGTGCAACTCTCTCAACGCTCAAGCGTAGTTATCGACGGACTCGCACGATGCGGCGTGCGCGCAGTACCACTCAACACAGAAGAACTCATTGAACTTTATTATGGTCTTTACAACCCAGGTGAAGCGGAAAAGGGGGGCGCACCCGAACTTCTCAGTCAGGAGCAACAAGGATAATTATATGGGAATTTTTGACTTTCTATCAAAAAAAGAACCGAGCAGCGAAGCTCTGCCCGTTCTTCCGCAAGAAATTTATACTTCCGGACTTTTAGAGCTACAAGACGTTATCGCACCGTCTGCACTTGAGGTCAATTCAAACTACATCCGACTCGGAGAAAAGCTCGCGCGTACTATTTTCGTATTCGCGTACCCACGGTTTCTTGCAACAGGGTGGTTTTCGACAACGATAAACCTCGATAAAATTTTTGATGTCGCGATTTACATTCACCCCGTCGACACAAGTATTGTTATGCGACAACTTCGAAAAAAGGTTGCGCAGGTACAGTCACAGATCTCTACACGAGAAGAAAAGGGGCTCGTCCGTGATCCAATGCTCGATACTGCACACCAAGATCTCGAAAGTCTTCGCGATAAACTTACTCAGGCACAAGAAAAGCTCTTTCAGTTTGGAATCTATCTCACGATCTACGCGAACACCATAGAAGAACTCAATCAAAATGAGACTGAAATTAAATCGCTTTTAGAGGCTCGCCTCGTCTATTCAAAACCCGCACTCTTTCAACAGAAAGAGGGTCTCAATACCGTATTTCCATTTGGGAAAGATGAAATCGGCGTATACAGCTTCTTTAACTCATCCCCCGCCTCATCTGTCTTTCCATTTGTCTCCTTTGATCTCACCTCAAACAAAGGGATCTTGTTTGGCATCAACCGCCACAACAACTCCCTCATTCTCTTCGATCGCTTTGGAATGGAAAATTATAACTCAGTTATGTTCGCAAAGTCTGGATCTGGAAAATCATATACTACCAAACTTGAGATTCTTCGCTCTCTTATGTTTGATACTGACGTAATCGTCATCGACCCAGAACGCGAATATGAGTACCTTGCCGAGTCCGTAGGGGGGCGCTATTTTAATATCTCTCTTACCTCAAAGCACCACATCAATCCATTTGATTTACCCGTGCCTCGCGAAGATGAATCGCCTGCAGATGTCCTACGCTCGCACATCATTGGACTCGTCGGGCTATTCCGACTCATGCTTGGCGGTCTCACACCTGAAGAGGATGCAATTATCGACCGCGCGATCACAGAAACATATGCCGCGCGAGACATTACACCTAATGCTGATTTTTCTCAAACAGCCCCTCCAACTCTATCAGATCTCCAGCTCGTACTTGCAAACATGCAGGGCGGGGAAAATCTTGGAATACGTCTTAAAAAATATACGGAAGGTACTTGGGCTGGGTTTATTAACCAACCCTCAAACGTTAACATCAATCAACGGCTAATCGTCTTTTCAATCCGTGACATGGAAGAAGAGCTTCGCCCAATCGCAATGTATCTTATCGTTAACTATATCTGGAGCGCAGTACGTCGAAGTCTCAAAAAACGCCTACTCGTCATCGATGAGGCGTGGATCATGATGAAATCTCAAGACAGCGCATCTTTTCTTTACGGCCTTGTAAAGCGGGCTCGCAAATATTATCTTGGCGTCGCTACTATTACGCAAGATGTCGCTGATTTTATGCAATCACCGTATGGCAAGCCAATTGTCACTAACTCATCGATTCAACTTCTTCTTAAGCAATCTCCTGCCTCCATTAACGCAGTCCAAGATATTTTTAATCTTACTGAAGAGGAAAAGTTTCTTCTTCTGGAATCTGACGTTGGGGAGGGGATCTTCTTTGCAGGCCTTAAACACGTAGCGATTAAAGTACAGGCATCCTATACCGAGCATCAAATCATCACTTCTGATCCAAAAGAACTTCTTGCCATTAAACAAGCAAAAGATTCAATACAAACAGGGGGCACCTTTTAGTGTATGGACGAAGAATACGAATTTGCAGCAGACCTACATAGCTCTCGATTATTAGATGCTGAGAGATTAAAACATCTCGTAGTCGATGCTGCGGAACGAGTCGCTCGAAAACTCAACGAGCTTATTGCTCAAGGACATGACACTACAGCGTTTTCAATTGCCTTATTTCTTGCCCTACTCAAAGATGTCGTACTAGATTTTCTCCTTGATTTTACCGGTATCGGACTTATTCCTGTTCTTGGCCAATTACCTGGACTCTTTGTAAGTGCCGCTCTCATGTACTTTTTATGGGGGAAAGGATGGTTTTTGGCGCCTCGAGTACGAATTATCTGGTGGATCTTTGGATTTTTCTTTGATAACCTACCTCTTTTTGAAGAATTGCCCATCACAATCATTGTAGTTCTTTACGCATGGCACATTGTTCGTAAACGAGCGGAGAAAGCCCAAGCTCAACTTGAGAATCTCAACTCCCTAACTGAAAGAGAACTGGAAGAGATTGAGGATGAGTTAGTTATAGCCTAACGATGCCAGGAACGTTATAATAAAAGAAGTGATGCATACGCTCAGAAAAAAAATATCAGCAACATTGCCTATCTTGATTATAATCTCGTGCTTCTTCGCGTCTTCTGTATCAGCCCAAGAAATCGCATCCACAACACCTCAAGTTTTTACCCCACAAGACCTTACCGTTGAGCAACAACTCATCATACGAAAACAAATCCTTGATCTATTTGGCATCCCTACCGACGCTCAAATTAGTCTTTTTGATACGATAAAGGGAAATCCATTTGGAAATAGCCTACCAGGAAAACTTGACCCTCTTCGTGATGTGGAGATTGTTGTTGGAGACGAAGCACTACAACCAGGAACACGCGGATCTTTATATGTAGTCGCGGCAAACACAAACCTACGCCAATCAACAATCACGTGGTCACGAAACAACAAGATAGAAGCCTCAGGGAAAGGAGCAACTGTTTTTTCCTTTCCTGTAGGAGCGATCGGATCGCGTGATATTATAAAAGTGACTATACGAACGCCTGAAGGTAGCGTGAAGCAGCTAACCAAAACCATTAACCCCGCGCGCATTCACTTTGCCTGGTCAACAGACTCCTACACCCCGACATGGTATCGAGGAAAAGCTCTTCCAGTCCCTGGTTCAGGCATTAGTGTAACCGCCTTTCCTGAAGTCCGAGTAAATAATATTCCTGTCCCTCAGGCAAACCTTGATTACGAATGGTCTGTAAATGATGAGGTGCGCCTACGAGAACAACGGGGGGCATCAACGTTTTCTTTTTTGACATCGGAGTTCCAGCGTACACCCTATCAAATTAGCGTGCGGGTACGTGACTCTCAGCGTAATGTTGTCCACCGAGAAACAATATTAATAAAAACTGTAAGTCCATTTATCAGATTTTATCGAGAGGACGCGCTTTATGGACTCATGACAAATGCTTCCATCCAAAATCTTGTACTAAAACCAGGTGATGATTCTTTAATTGATTTTGAGCCTTACCACATGCCCTACGGCGCACTTGATAATATGGCTTTCCGGTGGGATTTTGGATCCAATCAAGGACAGCAAACAGGGATTAATGACCGCAAGCTACGCATCACCACTCCATCAGACGGACTCTCCAGTTGGTCTCTCTCAATATCATACTCAACTCCCTCACATGTGCTCTTGCGTGGAAAATCTGACCTCTTAACTATCAGTAATCAATCTCTCTAAATTATGTCTCGCAGAACTCAAATAATTCTCGGCATCATCGCCATCATACTCATTATCGCCCTTGGCGTGTGGCTCTTTTTACGGAACCGAACTGGGTCCACAGCAGGAGGAGGGCTACCATTTTTTGGAGGAGGGAATCTACCTTCAACAGGAGGGAATGGGGGATCTTTGGGCGGAGGATCGACTCCTGGAGGAGAGCTGGAGAATATTCCTACGGGCGGTACTGTACCCGTAACTGAAGAAGAGAAAAAGCGTCTCGTCCAGCTCACCCATGAACCAACAATTGGAGCTACTGTAAGTCCAGCTGAAAATCGAGTTATGTACTTCAAACTTGGTCTCGGACATCTTTTTGACACCGCATTTGACGGAGAAGGTGGGGAAGTGAACCTCTCCACAATCACAACAAAAAATATCATTGACGTGGACTGGTCAACAAAAAAAACGTATGCCTTTGTCACTGGGCTTATTAACGACTCTGTTGAAAATCACTGGTTTCACATAACAAGCACTTCTACAGTAGAACACGGCACGTTTCGTGAACCGATCGTAAGTGCGGATTTTTCTCCATCAGCAGAAAAGCTCGTTACCATAGTAAGAGCCGGGAAAACATCGACCGTACGTACCTCGAACCCCGATGGATCAAATATGAAACAACTTATCGCACAACAAATCCCCGATCTAGATGTCGAGTGGATTAGGCAAGATCTCGTATTTCTTAAAACGAAAACTTCTGCGTTCGCAGAAACTCTCCTTGAGACTGTTTCTATTCCTTCCGGAATATCAACGTTCGTACCATTCAACCAAAAAGGAGTTGATGTTTTATGGCACCCCGATGGTGACCAATATCTCGCATCTGTAAGCGATGATAATGGGGCCTTTAGTAGCATCACACTTCGATCGCGCACATCTCCAAATTACAAACCATTTCTCTATCGCACCGTACCCGAAAAATGTTACTTCTCTAAAAAAGATTCGAAAGTTCTCTATTGTGCAATTCCGAAAAATTTTACCGTTGACTCTATGCCTGACATTTGGTGGCAAGGAAGTATACAGTTCTCTGATGAGCTCTGGAAAATCAATATCGAAAGTGGCGAAACAACAATTCTTCTTGATGGTGGTGGCTTCGACATAACAAACCTGTTTACATCTCCAAATGAAAATTTCATTTTCTTTATTAATAAAAATGACCTAACTCTTTGGAGCTATAGACTTTTATAAGTATGAAAAAAAATACCGCGCGTATACTAACCCTTACTCTTATAGCGATCGCTCTTCCGCTCTTCGTTTCCGCAGAAATTCAATATGGCCTATCAGCTCCTCTACCAGGAGGATCCTTGGCCACAAAGACAAGCCCTCAGATCGTAGATAGCTTCTTTGCATACGTACGGCTTCTCTTCCCGTTTCTTCTCTCCATCGCGGTCATTTCAGCTCTTACAATGACCGTATTTGGAGGTATTCAATACATGGCTTCGGGAGGAAACCCGTCAAAGATTAGTGAAGCTCGCGGACGCATCCAAAATGCTGTTTTTGGCTTAGGAATCGCCGTTTTTTCGGTACTCATACTTAATACGATCAATCCAAATCTTACCAAACTTCAGTTTGGTTCATATTTCAAGAGGGTTGGGCAGGGATATGACTATACAATCATGACAAGTACCTCAGCAGACGCTCCGTCGTGCGCAGGGAAAATAAAGGGCAGGTGTGTGAGCCCAAATAGCAGCTGTCTACTTAACCCCGCGGATGGCAACTATAACTGCGCGCCCGATGCTGTTTTTGGAGATATGGGGAAAGAGGGTAAACCATGCCGGCCCCCATCATACGGAGAGTGTGACGGAAATCTTGTATGTAGAAATTTTCAATGCATCAGACCAGAGAACGCAGAGGCAACACCAAGCTCATTTAAAGTCTGTGGACCAACTGTAGCCTCACACGGACGATCGCTTTGTATTCAAGCAACGAATACAAGCCCTCAAGCATTCGATGAAGCGAAACGAAATGGACTTCTTTGTGGCACAAATGCTGACTGCAGGTAACGTCCCCTTATAAAAACTAGGGGAGTGGCTTGATGACTACTTTTCGCGAAACTCCTTGCCCAACTGACTCAGTCGAAATATCAGGATACTCCTGAAGGGCCATGTGTACGATGCGACGCTCAAAGGCACTCATCGGCTCAAGAGTAACTTCTTTTTTAAAATATCGAACGCGCTGTGCGCCCATTCGTGCCTTATCCTTCAGCTCATCAAATCTACGACGCTGATAGTCATTTACGTCAACAAAAAATTGTCCCTCTGGAAAAAGAGCCTTCTGTTCAAGGGCTTTTTTTATTATATGATTTAACGCCTGCAAGTTTTGACCCTCTTCTCCAATAAGGAGAGCGGCGTCATTGGTACGTATTAAAAATGCGATACTGTCTCCAATAACACCATCTTCAACATGGGTGTCGATTCCCATCGCCGCAAGGAGTTTCTCGATATACGATATGGCTTCTTTGCGTTGAATTTCATTGCTTATCGGTTCCATGGTTTCGAACACGTCTTTGCAGTAATACTTCGTGAACGATACCAAACAAGCTAGAGGTTGTAAAGTAAAGTGAAAGCGCAGCGGGAGTCTGTGTTGAGATAACAAAAATCAACCCAGGAATAAAATATCGAGCCTGTGTATTCATCGCTCTCGCAAACTCATTTTGCTCTTGCTCCGGCTTCTTCGTAAGCATAACTTTATTTTGAAAAAATATAGCGACCCCAGCACATAATGCAAGGAGGAGCCCTGAGTATGAAAGAATTTTTGGAGGAAATCCGCTAAAAGAGAGCGATGCTTTTGTAAGATCGATGGCGTTAAGAAAAATAGCCTCTGGCTGGATAGAGGAGGGGACAAATGAATATAAGTGACTCGCTTGAAATGTCGATCCTTTTGAAAAAACTCTATACAGAGCAATGAAAACTGGGATTTGAACAAGTGGGTAGAGAACCCCAGAAAACGGGTTAACCTTATACTTTCCGTACAACTCCCACGTTTTACGAGCCAGCTCTTCTTTATTATCTTTGTACTGCTTTTGAATTGCCTTTAGCTCTGGCTCAAGCGCCTGCATCGCCCGCTGAGATAGCTTTGCCTTATGATTTAGCGGCAATAAAAGTACGTTAATTATCAGCGTAAGGGCAATAACAGCAAGTCCAAAGCTATGCCCCGGCAATACCAAAAAAAGTAACCATAGGACATTAAGTAATGGTTGATAGAAAACACTAAAGAAGAATGCTTTCATAAATATTATTTAGAGGATCTTTTGAAGCTCCCGCTGTACGTCTGCCCGTGTCGCATCCTTTATCTCAGCTGTTAGATGCGCCACAAAATTATAACCTCTGAGCTTCTCTCTGTGCTTTGTACGTAAGAGCTCTCGAACCATGCGCTTTAGCTTATTTCGGACCGTCGAGCGCTTATCAACCTTCTTTCCACATACAACGAGAACTTGAAGTCTCTGGTCACGCCGCGGAGCTAATGTAATACGAAACAAGGGAGAGGTTATCCTTCTTCCTCGACGAAGCACGTAGGTTATATCCTGCGATTTACGCAAACGCTCACGCCTCGGAAACATGACTCTATTATACTACAAGACGCTTGCGCCCCTTCTGTCTCCGGCGCTTTATGACATTACGTCCTGTTTTTGTCTTTGTACGCGCAAGAAACCCGTGAGTTCGTTTTCGTTTTCGTTTTTTTGGCTGGTATGTTACTGACATATTGAATAG
>ERZ1292625.2321-Hain-H41-01um-R1-2321-length-18031-cov-38_pt1 | contig 18031 bp, 13 predicted proteins | sample MGYA00564400_ERZ1292625 | MGnify/ENA primary metagenome ERZ1292625 (study PRJEB36523, sample SAMEA6512639) | groundwater metagenome | collected 2019-01-08 | study: AquaDiva: Metagenomics assemblies of 32 groundwater samples
AACTTGCAAAATCAATCTCCATTCCAAGGTTGTTATCAGATCCTTCTTCTGGGAATTGTACGACAGAGTCGATCCCATTGGTGACATCGTCATAGACTGACGTGAAGATTATGTCCGTATCAGGTCCGAGCCAATCGAAATCCCGGATAATCATAGGCATCATCGTTTCTACTATCCGTGCTTCGCTGTGAACCTTTTCTTCTGTGTGGTCATAAGCCTCGGCTTTTAATTGATATTTCTGCTCAACTCTATTGATGACTGCAACATCCTTTTCTATCTTTACTTCATCAAAACCGTCAAAGCCCTTGAACGACAAAGGATTAATCCGCAACTCGCGTATTTTTTCGAGTATCTCGGCCATACTTTCACCTACCTCAATTATCTCCGTATGTGGGGCAAAATTTTCTCTCATGCTATAATCTTAGCAAAATATATGAATAAAACCCACCCAAAGCACGAACAGACGCTCGTAATCATCAAGCCTGACGGCATTCAGCGCAGCCTTGTTGGCGAAATTATTGGCAGATATGAAAATGTGGGCCTTAAGCTAACTGCCATGAAAATGATGGTGCCCACAGTAGAACTTATCGAAAAACACTATACGCTTGATCCTGAATGGAGAAGAGTGACAGGGGAGAAGACAATCAAGGGATATAAAGATAAGGGACTTGTACCTCCAACGGAGAATCCTTTTGAAGTCACAAGCATTCTCCTTGGGCGACTCAGTACATACATGACAAGTGGTCCTATTATTGCAATGGTCTGGGAGGGTGCACACGCTGTTGCCATCGTTAGAAAGCTCACAGGCGGCACTGAACCGCTTACCTCAGATGTTGGAACGGTTCGGGGCGATTTCGTGCTTGATTCATATGCGATCACTGATCAGGACAAGAGAGCTGTGCGCAATCTTGTGCATGCTTCTGGTTCTGCAAGAGAGGCCCAGGACGAGATTAAACACTGGTTTTCACAGGGTGAAATCATAGAATATACGCATATTCAGGAAAAAATATTATACGATAAATTGGACGGAAACGCAGAATAGTGTCTGAGATATATTTTTTATTGTATTAAAAAATAAGAGGACTATAATGAATACAGGTTACAGAAGTATTAAATCTATAACTTTTAATTTGGGAGGTCGACGAAGTTTCGCACTTCACATTATGTCGCGCTTTGGCGCTGACATTGAGACAACCCACCTAGTAATTTACTAGGCTTGATACTTTTGTAGCCGACAAAGGACATCTGATCTCCAGCGAGAGCAGGTGTTTTTTGTTTATTCTGATATAATAACCATCATCATGCGAAATTCAAGGCTTGCAGTTGCGACACTTTTCTTTCTTCTTTTGCTTCTCGTGCTGCACGTGCAGGGAATGGCGGAACATCTCTATCTCAACTACTGGTTTTATGATTTCATTACTCATTTTCTAGGAGGCGCTTGTATTGCTCTTTCATTTTCCTACATTGCAAAAAATCCGAAACATGCGATTTGGGCTGCTGTAATCGGGGGAATAATATGGGAAATATTCGAGGTGTATTTCGATATTATGGGTTGGCCGATATCTTCCCGTGCTTATAAGATTGATACAGCCATAGACCTTGTCATGGATACGCTCGGAGCGGCAGCGGTGTGGGTGATTATCAGGAATAAAAAATAATATGAGCATCAATCTGAAATTCTGCAGCGGAGTGGGGAGCGTGACGGGTGCGAACTTTCTTCTGACTTTGAATGATGGAAAAAAGGAAACCAAGGTTCTTGTCGATTGCGGATTGATACAGGGAGAAAAAGCGGCTCAAGCAGAAAACAGGGAAGAATTTGGTTACCAAGCTTCAGAAATAGATATACTTTTCATTACCCATGCGCATCTTGATCATGTGGGACGTATCCCAAAGCTCGTGAAAGAGGGATTCAATGGATCGATCTATTCGACGCCGGAAACGATGGCACTTGCTGCACTTATCCTTGAAGATGCCGTCGGACTCCTTGAAAAAGATGCAAAAAACGAGGGCGTTTTGCCTTTGTATGATATTCAGGACATGCGCAAGGCACTTTCGCTTTGGAAGTCTATCCGCTACCACGAAGAGACACCTTTTTCAGAGGGCTTTTCGATTTATCTCCGGGATGCAGGACATATTCTCGGATCGGCAATGATTCAGTTCACCTATGAAGACAAGAAAATCGTCTTTACTGGAGACCTTGGAAACACACCAACGCCACTCCTCAGGGATACGGAACCGATTGCAGGAGCTGACTACGTAATCATGGAAAGCGTCTACGGTGACAGGAACCATGAATCGAAAGATGAACGAAGGAAGAAGCTCGAGTCAGTCATAAAGAGCACAATGGACCGCCAGGGTACGCTTGTCATACCCGCCTTTTCGCTTGAGAGGACCCAGGTGATTCTTTATGAGATCAACAAGCTTGTAGAGTCTGGAGCTATACCAAGCGTTCCTGTGTATGTTGATTCTCCGCTTGCAACGAAGATCACTGATATCTATAAGGGCAGCACACGGCTCTTCAATGACAGAGCTCAAGGAGAGATAAGTGGTGGAGACGATATTTTCAATTTTCCCAGACTTTCCTTCACTGTTAGCGGTGATGCATCGCGAAGTATTGATCATGCAAAATCACCTAAGATTATCATTGCCGGTTCAGGCATGTCGGTGGGAGGAAGGGTACTTCATCATGAAGAAATATATCTACCTGATTCAAAAAACACAATCCTTCTGGTCGGATATCAGACCCTTGGTTCTGTCGGACGGCATCTTCTTGATGGCGCAAAGAAAGTCTCTATCCATGGAAACGAGTTCAAGGTGCGGGCAAAGATAGAAACTATTCTCGGGTATTCATCGCACAAGGACTCTGATCATCTGCTCGAATTCGCTGGGACTACAAAAGATACTGTAAAGAGAATTTTTGTCGCCATGGGAGAGCCGAAAGCTTCACTTTTTCTTGCACAGAAGCTTCGAGATAACCTGGGCGTAGATGCCATTTATCCTGAGAGAAATGTGGATTATGAATTATAAGATAGCTATTGGCGATATTATCCCCATATTTTCTCCATTTCATCCGTTCCAGCATGCTAAAATTAGCGTATGCACCGTATCATGCATCGACTGCGTAGGGAAGCAGCGACATTTGCTTTGTTCGTCCTACTCGTATCGGCTGGAACGGCTATCCCCCTAGCTACCCAGGCCTTTTTTCCGAGCCTCAACATGGCATCCGCAGCGACAGGGTGGCGTTCCTTCGTCTGTGGATTGCCGTATTTTCTCCTTTTCAGCGCTCCTGAATACTGTGCGGATGAGGAAGAGGCGACCCCCATAGCTCCAGTTGTTGTTGATCGTCAGGATGACAAGACCGTCAGTACCGCTGCTCCTGTCGTAGATACAAAAATCATGCCGTCAGTTTCCGCTCCTCCTTCTCAACCAGAACACACACCGCTCGCTCTCAGACAGTCATACCCAGCCTCATCAACTGACTACCTTCTCTCGCTCATTTCTGAGCTCCGCTCAGAGCTCGAAGCTTTCAAGACTAGGTCGTCCGTGCAGACCGATCGCGTGTTCAATAGCATAGACAATTCCGTAGACGACCTTGACTCCACCGATATCTCAGGCCTGGGCACTCTCGCCACCGTTTCTTCAATCAACAACGACACTTGGTCAGGAACGGACCTTGCCATCAGCAATGGAGGCACAGGCACATCGACTACTCCAGCATACGGAGAAGTCCTCCTCGGCAACTCATCTGGAGGTTATGACCTGGTTGCTACGAGTTCGTTGGGTATTAGTGGCGGCTCTGGATCTGGAACCGTCAATTCTGGTACCGCCAATCAGCTTGCATATTATGCTTCAAACGGAACGACCGTTTCTGGCATCGCCACTTCATCGTTGGGCTTGCTCACGACCAATATCTCTGAAGGCTTAAACCTCTATTACACCGATGCGAGGGTTAATACGTACATCGCAGCTTCCACGACTCTTCCTAAGCTCTACACTGCCAATATATTTACAGGGCTTCAAACCTTCAACAACGCCTCAACCACTCAACTTACGGTATCGGAGGCGACATATTTCCCGGGAGGCGTCTGGAATTCGAGTGGCAATGTCGGGATCGGAACGACTTCTCCGTATGCCAAGCTGTCGGTAGCAGGAACCATCGTTGGACAGAATATCGTCGCTACTTCGACTACCTCAGTGAACAGCTTCGCGGCTACCACTACGGCGCCATGCTTCTCGTCAGATGGGACGAATTGTATCAAAAACAAGCTGCTTGGTCTTTATAATACGTCAAATGCAATATATAACGCCCTGAACGGATTGAACCTTAAGGTTGGTATTTTTGGCGACTCAGTTATTGAAGGTAAGAGAACCTATCTTTTGAACATGTTCACTCAGCGTTATGGACTGGCGGGTCTTGGTTTCGGTGGTATTAATGCTGCTGCGGCAAACGGCGCCACATTCAACACCACGGACTACACTCACTGGATTACCGGTGCTACTTATAGTGTGCCTACTTCAGGAACTGTGACATTCAGTAACAATAGTACGGATACAATCAGGGCGAATACGTTCAAAGTTTACTATATTAGCGAGAATGGCGGCGGAACATTCAAGGTTCAGGCAGATATTGAGGAGTCAGGGGACTTCTTCGATGTTTCAGGTTCTACTACAGACACTGATAATGGTGGTTCTGCTGTCGGTAGTATATTAACGATATCAACAACGACGCAGAACTACCGCTTCAGAGTGATTGGAGTCTCAGGCACTTCGAAAATTGTGAGTGGCGCTGCATATACTGATAATGAAAGAGGGTTTATACTTTTGGATTTTTCGAAGGGTGGTATTGATTTTGATGAAAATGACCAGACTCCACAGGCTATTATCGAGCCATTCATAGAGGACGTGGCGCCACATTTGCTTTTCGTAGAGACAAAGGATGATTCAAATATATTCAACACATACTTTCCAAGTCTCAAGGCCAAGTTTGATGCAGGGGCAACCACCACGGATTGGTTCTTCATCGGGTCATCGCCCTATCGTAGTGATGCCTCCACCGCTATACAAGTAGCATCCAATGCGAATATGAAGAAGTATGCGCATGATAATAATCATGGCTACTTTGATCTCTTTGATGTATTCCCAAGTGCGACGATGATGGATGCAAATGAGTATCTAGACGGGGTAGGAGTACACCTCACCGCAAAAGGGTATGATTATGCGTCGAATATAATATTCGAGGAGACAATAGGCTCGATACATTCAAAACTTTGGAACAATTCCGGTGGAGCACTTTTCCCGCAGTGGATACAATCTGGACAAACAACTCAGTCATATAACCAGAAAGGAGTCGTCAATCCTACAACTGATGCCTCACTTGGAAGAGCTGGTTGGTTTATATACGGTCACAAGAATGCATATAAGGAGCTCGTTCTTGGAGATGTGGGTCAGACTGCGCGCCTCGGCATTTTGTCGATGCCGGGCAATGATGCAGTGTATCCATACGGCATGAGCTGGTTCATGGGAAGTAATACGAGACTCGCAATGACGTCGGGTGGCCGTATGAAAATCGCTGATGCACCGACGAGTGTCGCACCTCTTGCTCGTCTTGAAGTGCAGGAAGCGAATAGTACTCTTATAGATCTCTATGTGAACGGAATTACTGGTAAGACTGGAGATTTACAGCGATGGGGTGTTAATGGGACAGCGCTCTCAGTAGTAACCGCTGCGGGGTATCTTGGTATTGGATCAACTACTCCTGGTACGCATCTTTCGATTGGAAGTACAGGTGACAATACCATCAACTTGTCACCAACAGCCACATCAACATTCGGAAGCGGCATAAATATCAGAACAGGATGTTTCGCCGTCAATGGTACATGTATATCTGCGGGTGGAGGGTCTGGAACAGTTACGAGCGGTACTGCTGGATATCTATCATATTATGGTTCGACTGGCACGGCAGTTTCGGAAGCGGCAAACCTTTTCTGGGACAATACGAATACGCGTCTCGGCATCGGAACGACAAGTGCCCTCTCCGATATCTCATTTGGCGGCAATGCTGCACGCAGTATTACGGTGGAAAGGAATACGACGACAGGTGGAAAGAATTTGACTATTCAAGCTGGTGGAGCCAAAGCGGGAAATACGAATAACAACGGAGGAACACTCACCCTTCAGGCGGGAACATCAACAGGAAGCGGGTATTCGATGATTGATTTTAAGACCATGTCCCCGGGAAGTTCGGGAGTGACCGATGGGACGTTTTCAACCCGCATGAGTATTGGTAAGTTTGGAGCGGTACAGATTGGAGGGTCAGCGGCAGGATTTGGATTCTCGGGTGAGCACTATGGTGGTCTCGATATTGCATATGGAGGAGCACCGGCAACTCTTATTCTCGGTGCAGAAAGCAATCTAACAACAAGGACGAACTACACCTCGAAGGGAGCCAAGATTGCTCTTGCTCCGTATATGACTACCGCAAGTCCAGTTGCGTTATTGGTAGGATCGTCTCTTATCAGCAGTAATACGCTTAGTTGGGGCGGGGGCACATCACTTCTTCAAACTGCAACTCAGCATGATTTTTACACTGCAACAGCAACAAATACGCCGACAGGGACTTCGCGTATGACTATCGATAGCGTTGGTAATATCGGTATCAATGATACATCACCGTCTCATATTCTTGATATTGCGCTTTCGTCGAGTGCCACAGCCAAGACCTTCGCCTTCAGTGGCATTGCTGTGAACAACACCGCAACATCCACCTCAAACATCATCAAGTCAGGTATCAATATATCTTCTACTGGCACATGGTCAGGAGCTACCGCAAGCAACATCGGCCTTTATGTCTCTTCTGTCACTGGAGGTACGAACAATTATGACGCCATCTTCAATGGCGGAGGCAACATCGGCATCGGTACTACTACACCCTCGGCGCGTCTTCAGGCACTGAGCGCTACCGAGCAATTTAGGCTTGGGTACGATGCATCAAACTACTACTCGACGACTATTGGATCAACGGGCGGGGTTACGCTTGATGCAGTCGGCTCCGCTGCAGGATTCGCCTTTTCGGATAGCATCAACGTCTCTGGCGCAAGCGTGTTCCGTTCTGGATCGGCGGTTGGTGCCCTTGATGTCGGTGCCGATGTCAATGCCAGCACTGTTACAAACTCGACCCGTAAGGTTGCACGCATCATCTCTCCTGCTTATACGACTGCGTCGAACAAACACCTCTGGCTTTCTTTTGATAGTTCAGGAAGCCCCGCGGCATACTTCGGCGGCCAACCCGGAGCAAGTAATATCGGAGTCATGGAAGTGGTTCTCTCAACGGTTGCTACTGAAACGACGACGGGAGGCACTGATAGATTGCATGTATATTCGACTGGAAATGTGGTCGTAAACGAAACAGGTACAGATTCCGATTTTAGAATAGAGGGCGATACAGACGCTAATCTTTTCTTGACTGATGCTTCCACGGATCAGGTTGGTATAGGAACCTCGACTCCATGGCGGAAATTGTCAGTTACTGGGACGGTTGGTTTTGATGGTCTTACCCCGTCGACTGGTGCCGGCTCAGTATGTCTTACATCGGCTGGTGAGCTCGTCTACAACGCCGGAACTGACGCGTGTCTGCCTTCGCTTCGTGACACGAAGCATGATATCGAAGCACTGGACCTCGATGCTCTGGGTATCGTAGCGGATCTCGAACCGACCTCATTCATTTACAACGATGGCGACCAGCGTACTCGCTACGGATTTATCGCAGAAGAGACTGAGAATGTTGATGAGCATCTGGTCACCTATGCGGCAGATGGTAAGCTGAGCGGTATCGACGATCGTGCAGTTCTTTCTGTCTTGGTGAGGGCGGTTAAGGAACTCGTATCTACTGCCAGGGAATGGGTGGTTGCGAAGATCACCGCAACACTCGCCATATTTGATAGGGTGGAGACGAAACAGCTTAAGACTGATGAACTTTGTCTCGATGATGTCTGCATCACCAAGGATCAGCTGCAGGCATTGCTCAATAGCGCGGACATAAATACATCAGACGCGCAGACACCGATAGTGCTCGATGATAAAGTTTCTACGACGACCGTTGATATGCAGCACGATGATTCATCGGATGATAATGCTTCGACTACTGAGCCAGTCGCGACAACAACGGCGGAAATAATTGATGATGAAGAAACTCTTACCGGAGATGATGGATTGGTCGAAGGGAGTGAGGAGGCGGATGAATCGGACCAGGCTGATCCTGCAGTGATCGATGAGGAAGATGCAGAAGCGACTGATGTAGCTGAATCATCTGAATCAGACGCTGATCAGACAGATGAAGAAATCGAGCAGGAGAATCCTGAAGAGGAGCCGGCACTAACGGAGGATGTTTCGACCAACGCACAAGTAGGGGATTGACAATAAGTGTTTGCTTTGTTATAGTTATACCAGTCTCTTTGAGAAAAAAACAACAAACACACTGGAAGAATAACGAATGAATACCATACTAACATCACTTGGAGCCGCAATGCTCCTTTTTTGCAGCAGCGCAGACAGTGCGCCCGTACCTCCCAAAGAATCGGTTCAGATTGAGGACTTCCATGTCCTTGAGCCTGGACTTTCGACAAAATCCATCGGTAGTCCGCCGACTCACTATCTCTTGACTACGGTGAGCTACGACCATCCGCTTAAGACGGCTTTCCGAGAAGGGTCGCCGATATTCCGCATCATCGCGATCATTTTCGGTGACTCCATGGCTGATTCATATCGATCCATCGGATTCTGTCTGGTGGATGAGCTGATTCAGAAGTACGGAGTTGCAGGATACGCGATGAATAATTACCGCAACCATACGATGCCCGTCATGTCTGGCGGGGCACAGTGGATCAACTTCGGATATTCATCCAACGTGCTGGCTTGGGGTAAGTACTGGTTTACAGACTTCGGCCTAGTCACCCCTGGTAGTAGCATGACCTGGAGCAACCAGCATCATCCATGGGGATTGAAATGCACCCGTCTCGGTCCGTTTATGGCGAAGAACCCTGCGGGTGACGATATCACCATCTCCGTCTCGACGAACGGTGGACCGTTCGGAGTAGTGCTCGTAACGAATACATACACGATGGATGTTAACGGCGATGGACTCCCCTTGCTCATTAATCTGCCCCTGAACTATTATCGGATGAAGATCGATGGAATCACGGGAAGCAACATCGTGGTTGGTTGCTACTTTGAGGACACGACTGCTCCTGGAGTTGTCGCGACATTCATCGACAAAGGTGGCATTGCGCTCAGATCGGTGACAAACGTGTCCGTCAATATCCGTGACCCCATCTTCAAGGTGTTGTCGGATGCGGGCAATCGGACCAATGTTACGCTTCTGTGGCATATGAAAGAGCCTGCTGACCAGTCAACCTTCGATGGTCTTATCGAGTGTGATCTGGCCTGGTCGAATTCCTTGCCAGATGCCTTGTTCAAGTATATCGGCACGCCGTTGATATCGTCCGATGCGGATTATTTGACGACTGACACGATAACAGTCGTGCACAACGAAATCATTCGCTCATTCGCCATTCAGGCAAAGAAGGACTATGTTGACTGTATGAATCCGTGCATATCGTATCAATGGTTCTCATTCATGGGCTACTTGAATACAGATGGAGTTCATCTGCCTGTTGAGGGAAGCCGATATCTGTTGCCAATCGTGTGGGATAGCTACGGGCTTTTCGCTGGCGTATCAAATACGATTCCCTCCCTTACGCTCCAAGAAGGAATGGCTCGATTTGAATACTACACATCGACCAACGCGACCTATTCGATTCAGTACTCGACAAATCTTAATTCGGGCGAATGGTACAACGTTCCAGGTACAACGGTGATCGGTTCGGGTTGGCGTACAAATACGGTGTCAATCGATACAAATGAGCCGTATAGATTCTTCAGGCTTCGTTTGACGCCGCCATAACAACAGTTCTTTTTCACCGCGCAGACTCGAAAGATGTCTGCGCGTTTTTAATTACCAGGAAACCCCGTACGAGGAAGACAAGGGGCTTCCGATGTGCGGGGAGGAGGTCATTCTTGCTCAAAAAAGGAAATGTGGATTATGAATTGGAGTAGGCGTGCTATAATTAATATATGAAATATGCCGTTTTTATTGCTACCCTCTTCTTTTTCATTGGTTCTAATACCGCATCCGCATTTACTATAAATTACTCAGCTCTTAGGAGAATTTTTGCGCCGCAACTTTCAACAAATACGATCAGTACGAGTTCCGTAAGCGATTTTTTTATTGGAAAAAACATAGTTGAGACCGTATTGAGCGGATCTTCGTCTGGGACAGAGACGATTAAGGATGTTGTCTATGATTATTTTTCAACTGGCAGCGTCGAAACAAGCTGTTCCGTGTTTATTCAGGACAGCGGAAATACTCCTGAGTATACTGCTGTTAATCCTTCGATTGCAACTATCAATTCAGCAGGAAGCACTACGTACGTCTCTGCTGGTACGGCATATTTCAATGCACGAATTGGAAGAAGGACGAGGGCAATCCCATGCATTTTTTCAAGGACGAATAATGCGACTTCGTATACTTTCGATTCAGTAGCAGCTAATTCAGCGATAAAAAATATGAAGGATGAAGTCGATGCAAGAGTTAGTGGCGAGACCCCTTCTTCAACGACATATAATATTTATTCATCGATATCCACTTCCACATCTGCTTATGTCAGAAATACGAGTCATATCGCTTCCGATATTGATTTGACGTGCATCCCGGTATTCAGTGTCGCGATTAACTCCGCTCAGACTATGGGGGTTCTTGTTGCACCAGACATCATGATACAGGCTGGTCACTCGCATCCGTCAGGAGTCATGCATTTCGTAAAGAATGATAATACAACAGTCGCCAGAACCATCACTTCAGGAATGAGTATATCTGGAACCGATATTTGGGTTGCCAAGCTTGACAGCAATGTGCCGTCAGGCATAAATCCGTGCAAGATTTTTTCCTCAACAGCATTTGCGAACAGCATATCGACGACTTCTTTGGCGTATGCTCAGCCTCAAGTCATTTTTACGAATCAAAGCAGGATATTGAGGGTGGGTAAAATAAACTATGCGACGAATTTCTCATCTTATGTGAATATCATTAGGGATACGGTGAACTATAACGATTGGTATTCACAGCCGTGTTGTGGCGACAGCGGATCACCCGCATTTGCCATAGTCAATGGGGAAGCTGTAGTGCTCGGCGTATGGTACACGACATTCAGCGTCCCGAACCTTTCCTCATACATTACCCAGATAAATGCTGCAGCCGCAACGCTTGGCAGCAGCAATAGCCTTTCAACGGTTGATTTGAGCGGATTTGTATCATTTTAATTAATGAAGAAAAACTTTCTTAAAAAACAAAAGCTTTCCCTCATCATTTTCATCCTTGCATTTTCTATTCCTGCTTCGGCCTTTGCAGCAACCGAGAAATCTTTTTTTGAGAATCTCTATTGCAAGACATTGGGGTCATGGATCGATGATATTTTTTGTAAGCCTCTGCTTTTCGAAATTTTGCCCGATGAGACTGCTGGAACAAAGGAACCAGCGCTCAAGATAGAACAGAAGCTGCCTGCCGCAGTTTCAATTCCCGCTCCGACCTTTATTTCTGACATCGATACTCAGGAGCCGACAATAATTCCATCGCTTGCAGTTTCGTCTGGGGTGTCCTACATACCCGCAGCTTTTGATGTCTCTTCTTTTGTAACAAAGGAATTTCTTACCCGTCAGCTGGATACGATATTTGATTCGATAGATAGGGCAAGCATCTCAGATCTTTCAGCATTCGATACGTCGGATCTTGCCGAAGGATCTAATCTTTATTTCACTGATGCCCGTGTCGGTTCATACATATCCGCCTCGACGACTATCCCTCACACTGCAGGGTCAGCCTACGGCGATCTTCTTTTTTGGAATGGAGCGAATTGGAATACGATTGCGACGTCCTCGCTTGGAATTTCAGCAAGTTCTCAATGGACGACTTCCGGGTCAGATATCTATTTTAATACGGGAAATATAGGAATCGGAACCACATCCCCGTACGCAAAACTTTCTGTTACTGGGAATGCGGCAATCAACGGTGATTTATTGACTACGGGTACGACCACCTCAAATGGCTTTGTGCTAAATTCTGCGAAAACATTTTATGTGGGCAATGAAGTTCTTATCGATGCTCTTGGTACTCTCACTGCTACAGTACTTCCGTTGCAGGATACTGCATCAAATCTTTCTGGCATAGTTCCTTTGTCGGGAGAGCTTGTTTACGAAACCGATACAAAGCTTGCAAGAATTGGCGACGGCATAACAAATGTCAGCAGCCTTTTCCCATTGAACCTATGGTCTCTTACGGGCGGGGATACGCAATCGATCCGCGAGGCGATTGCCCCATATTTTACAGCAACCTCCACGAGTATTAAATCTACTTTTCCGTACGCTTCTTCTACTGCACTTTCCGTCTCCGGCAAGGGATATTTCGGTAGTATAGGAATAGGAATTGATACCGCGTTTTATCATATTTTGCCCGAGACAATTCTCCACATTCGAGGTACTTCACCAGTGCTTACGATAGAGGGAGAAACCGATGATTTCGAAAAAATTTCTTTTGTAAGCGATGCGACGGAAAGATTTTATATAAGCAATGACGCAGGTGCTGGGGAAACGAAATTTTTCAATATCGAATCCGAAAGCATAATCTGGGGGGTGAGTGACGCAGAAATAATGAGGATTGATTATTTGGGGAATTTCGGAATCGGTACGTCCACCCCATGGAAGGCATTTTCAGTTGGCGGGGCAGCCGCATTCGGTGGCCTTACAGGAGCTACTGGTGCCGGATCAATCTGTCTTTCTGCAAAGAAAGAACTGGTCTACAACTCTGGCTCTGATGCTTGTCTGCCGTCCCTTAAATCTACCAAGAAGGATATCGAAGATTTATCAGTCAATGCATTGTCTTTGGTAGAAGATCTTCAGCCGGCTACCTTCGTGTACAAAGAGGGAGATCAGCGAGTCCGATACGGATTCATTGCGGAAGACACTGAAGAGATTGATGAACATCTTGTGACATATAATGCTGAAGGGGATTTGAGCGGTATCGATGACCGTGCGATGACATCTCTTCTTGTAAAAGCGGTAAAAGAGCTTAAGGTTAAGATTGATCTATTTCAGGTATCATCTTCCTCCCCAGCCCTTTCAAATGAGGGCATTTGGGATTTCATAACAGAGAAGTTCTCTCAAGCTGTAATTTCAATAAAGGATCTCGTATCAGAGACGGTAACCGCAGCAGTCGGGAGTTTCGGCAAAGTCAGTGTCAGTGAAGGAATTGAAATAAAGGATTCTGAAACAGGAGATATTTACTGTCTTACCATAAAGAATGGCGAAACGCATACCGAAGAGGGAGAGTGTGGTGAATCTGATGATGATTCTGGTAACGACAATAGCGATAACGATAACAACAATGATAATAGCAATGATAATGACGATGAAGAGATTGTAGATGATGATCAGGCCACAACAACGCCTGAAACTTCAGGTGACGAAAAGATTGAAGAGCCGCTTGGAGGTGATGAAAGCGACGATGTCGTGCAAGGAGAAAGCCCTGATCCCGAACCGGAATCAGAGCCTTCTCCAGAAGAGACTCCTTCTAAACCTGAAAACTAAGCTACTTTCTTCACGATCGCCTCGAATGACTTTGGATTCTCGTGAGCGAGAGTCGAAAGGATTTTTCGGTCGAGAGCGATGTTTGCTTTCTTGAGTCCACCGATGAACTTACTGTATGAGTTCTTTTCGTTAATGTTTCGGAGTGCCGCGTTGATTCGGACATTCCAAAGGCTTCGGAAGTCACCCTTTTTGTCTCGTCGGTGAGCGAAGGCGTATGATCCAGCATGAGAGATAGCTTCGTAAGCTGTTCGCTCCTTTGTGCTTCGATTAAAACGATATCCTTTTACTTGCTTGAGGACATTCTTTCGGGTTTTCAGGGCATTTACTCCTTTCTTTACTCTTGTCATGGTGTTTTATTATGCGTTAATTAAAAATCGGCTCTTTTCCTTTGCTGTCATGTGGAAGGGCATTGAGCGCTTCTTCGCAAGCTGGGATCGTCGGCTCTCCTTTGAATTGAAGTGGTTCTGGCCTTTTGCACGTGCAAGAATTTTGCCGTTCTTCGTGACTTTCAATCTCTTCAAATATGATTTGTTTGTTTTCATGTTTATTTGTTTACTTTGCTTTCTCGATAGTTGCAGTCAGTCCTTTGAGTCCCTTTGTCGGCGGGCTTACAACCTTGTATTCAGTCGTAATCAATTTAAAGATGCGATCCATTCGCTCCTTATGGAAATTGATATCCATATACTTCGATCTTCCGACAAGATAGAGGTCTATCTTAACCCGATGGCCTTCTGCAAGCCATTCTGAGGCTTTCTTGGCTTTGAGTTCCAAATCATGGTCCCCAGTACCTATTTTGACCTGAATATTCTTCAAATCTGACGTCTGAGTGCGAGATTTTGCAACCTTCTGCTTCTTCTTTTCGTCGTATTGAAATTTACCATAATCCATGATTTTTGCAATAGGAGGGACGGCATTTGGGGATATTTCAATCAAATCGAGGTTTCGAGCCTGTGCTTCCTTCATTGCCTGGGCAAGGGGAATAACCCCGAGGTTCTGACCGTCTTCGGTAATAACGCGCAGTTCAGGCGCTTTTATGAAGTTATTGATGCGTACGCGAAGGGTGCTCAAAGTGGTTGTTTAGTGCTGTATTTATAGCATTATTCCGCTAAAATGGCAATTTATAAGCTTAAAGGAAGTCCCTGACGAACCTGATAAAGAATCCAGCGAATTTTTCCACCCAATAGCGGCGCTTCCAAGACTTGAAAGTGACTTCTTCGGACCTAGCGATGTCGTTAATGAAATGGGTATAGACCTCGCGAACAAACTGGGTATTGGTGCTGACGAGGTTAGCTTCAAAGTTGTAGAGGAGGCTGACATTGTCGAAGTTGAGTGTTCCGACAGTTGCCCAGCCTCCGTCTATCACCATAGTTTTGCTGTGAAGCATTTCTCCTCTGTAAAAGTAGATTTTAGCACCGGACTCGAGAAGCTTGGTAAAGAACGTCCGAGCACAGAGGTCGACAAGAGGATGGTCCGTCCATTCAGGGATAATAATTTTTACATCGACTCCTCGATGCGCTGCAATGCGTAGAGCTCGGGCGAGCTGTCGAGTCGGGACGAAGTAAGGTGTGGTTATGTAAATATTTTTCTGGGCATGATGGATTGCATCAATGATGTGTTTGTAGAGACGTCGGCGTCGAGGAAGGGGATTGTTTGTGATGTATTTGAATTCTCGGTCGCTATGCTTTTCTTCATGGATCTTTGGAAGCTTCCTACCGAGGGCACGGTCCCACATTCGTTCAAATGCCTTTTGCATGTCTCTAACTACCGGTCCTTCAACACGAACGACAGTGTCACGCCAATTGATCATCTTGTCGGATACGCAGATACTGCCGGTGAATGCTGTTCTGGTATCGATGACGAGCGTTCTTCGGTGGTTGCGGAAATACCATGAGCGGTAGTCGTGAGCCTTGAAGAAGCTTGGAAAAAGAGTTTTGAAGAATATAAGCTCAATACCCTTATGTTTTAATTCTTCGGCAATGGCCGATCCGAAGAAGCTGAAGCTTCCAGCGGCATCCCAAAGGAATCGCACTTTCACTCCTTGCTGAGCCTTACGTGCGCAGACATCTATGAATTTTTTTCCGATGTCATTTGTGACGAAGATGAACTGTTCGAGATCAATGCTCGTGGTTGCAGATTCGCAAGCCTCGATCATCGCTGCCCAGCCTTCTTCGTTGGTTGTATAGAGCTTCCAATTCGTCTGTTGAGTTGTCATAAGCTCCACTAGTATAGCTCAAACAGGGTAAAAGGGAAGGAACGAAATAGCCGCTCCCGATCTTGCGATTGGAGCGGCGATTCTGAAAACTGAAACGGATTAAGGGTGAGAATTTTGGCCAATGAAGATGCCGTTGATTTCTCGGACAAGCTGCTGGAGTCCATCCTCAAGGCGACCCACAACAGTTGGTTCGTTGTATTCCCACATCGGGAACATCTCATTGTGCTCGTTAACATGCAAGCCGTTTACGAGGTTGATTCGTACCATCCCCAAGTTTTGTCTTTGTGCGATCATTGCGATCTCATCGACTACGTTTTGGAGGATGAAAAAAACTTTTCCATGCATCACTTCATCAATGAGGTGTGCGATGCTGTACGTATGCTCACCGTTCGTTACGATTGAGGTGTGGAACTTGAGTCCATCTGGCGTGTAGCCCATTCCCATGAGGAATGTGAGTTCTGTCGTCTTTGTCATGATTCTATCGGGACGTTTTGGTTTTCAGTTGTGTGCTTTCCACCGACTTCCATGTCGTAGGAGAGCGAAAGAGCACGAAATTCTCTTTGAACTTCGGACGACTATATTAACCTATTTTAAGACCCTTGTCAAATTGCTTCCTTAGGCAACGATAAAGCCGTATAATAGGAGATATGGAAAATCTTGGATTTATAGTATTGGCAATCGTATTCGGTTTTTTGTTCTTCGGACCTCATGCAAAGGCGAAGAAAAAGGATGATAAGGGAGGCGATGATAAGAAAGGAGGAGGGGATAAGGGAGGAAAGAAATAGATTAATACATCGCAAAACAAGCGGCATCCATAACGTCTGCGTATACTGACCTTTTGATGCTGAAGTATTTGTAAATTGTCGGTGCAACCGAGCACTGCTGTTTTGAAGAAAGTGGCCTTACGACAGATGAATCATTGCTTATTATTGGAATGGTGCGTGTATCAAAAGTATTAAGGGAATGTTCCCAAGCTCCCTCGTTCCAGCCGTGATCTGAGGTTAGGATGATTGGAATTTTTATATTATTTTGTCCCATCCAATCAAGCAGTATTCCCAAAGCTCGGTCAGTATTGATTAATGCATCATCGTACTGTTTCGAGTTTTCTCCATACGTATGTCCGGCTGCATCGACTACGCCGTAGTATATTGTGAGGAAAAAAGAATTTTCTTTATTTAAATTGAGAAATTCAAGAGCCTTTGTTGATACATCTTGGCTATTGGAATTGTTATCCATGCTGAGCCACCAAGACATGACAGATTTTGCATTTGAAAGGATCGACTCTGGAATATAGCAAGTTTTTTTTCCATAGACTAAACCGAGTCTAATTCTTGGATTGTTTTCGTGAAGCCGTTCAAATACGGTTAGCCCTTGCGGTATTTTTTTCTCACAGGAATTATCTTTTATCCCTGTGATCGAAGAAGGAAGTCCAGTAAATAGTTCCGTGTTGCCCGGTGCTGTTGATGTTTCTTTATGTCCAGTGATTTGGGCACTTGCTGCGATTCCACCTTTGCTTACAAGTCTTTGATAGTTAGGCAATTTTCCTGCAACCAGCATTTCAGTGAGGTGGTTATATTGAACCCCATCGACGCCAATGAGTATGAATTGTTTCGGTGAGTTGGTAGCTTTGATCGCAAATATGAATACCACAACGATCACGATGACAACAATCAGAACTTTTGATTTCATAAGGAAATTTTAACATATAAAGCAAAAACCCAGACAAGAAGATTGCCTGGGTTCGTGCTTTGGTCTCGGTTCAGCTTTCTGCTAATGGGACAGATTTAGCATCGTCGGTACCTTTGAAAATTAAAAACCTCTTCCGAAAGTGAAAGAGATTTTTAATAGTTTATCTTTCCCTTGCGGGCTAGTGAGCACCATTCATATTGCTATGGTGGTTGCTGGCAGGTCGGGGAGCTAGTCTCTCGCTGCACTCTGGATAATCGTATGAGGTTTTTAAGATTCCTACTTATTATAGCGCAGGTGGGTTGTAAGGCAAGGGTATTGTCCACAAGGAGGGAATTGAATAAAAGAAAAGACCCCCACCATAAAAAGCGTGGGGAGGCTTTTTATGTAAGGGTCGTGATTAAACCACTTCCTTGGTTTTTCGAAGGTGGGGCAAACTAA
>ERZ1292625.1829-Hain-H41-01um-R1-1829-length-22463-cov-12_pt1 | contig 18009 bp, 17 predicted proteins | sample MGYA00564400_ERZ1292625 | MGnify/ENA primary metagenome ERZ1292625 (study PRJEB36523, sample SAMEA6512639) | groundwater metagenome | collected 2019-01-08 | study: AquaDiva: Metagenomics assemblies of 32 groundwater samples
ACATCGCCCTCCAAGCCGCCCTCGGCGACGCCAACCCGAGTTATGTCACCCCAGTGACCGAGACCCTACATGAAATCGAAAAAAACATTACTTTCGTCTCCGTTCCCGATTATTCCGACCGATCGCTGACTTACGTCACTCCCAATGTCGCAGTCGCTCTCGGCCGGACCAGTCTCGCTCCGACGGAAATCAAGCCCGAAGCCGCTGCCCTGGTTCTGCCGCCGCATGAACAGGATCTGGCCGAAAACCTCCAAACACTCGCCGAAAAAACCACCGCCAAGATCATCACTAATCCCAAAAGCGAACTGGTCATCGCCGTGGTTACCCGGGCCACTTCTAGTGAGCAGGAAAGACAATTCAGGGAACTCCTCATCGGCGCCAACCTGGTCAGCCGGATCGATCCAACCCAGGCCGGCGGCGCCGCCGCTTTAGCCGTCAATCAACTCAACCCTGTTAATCCCTTTGTTGGTCCGGCCGCCATCCGCTGGAAATCAATGGGCGCCAACCCCAAAGCTGTTGCCGAATTCGTCAAAAAAAATCCTTCCTCCAAAATTGCCAACTTCGTCCACAACAATCCTTCCGTCCTGCTTCGCTTCCAAGCCCAATCACAGCTGCTCGATAACCCAGCTAACAAACTCGGCCCGGAAATCACCCCGCCCCCACGGGTTGGGATCTTCGCTGGGCTGACCGGCCGCTATCAAACCCTAACCAATACCGTTTCCGGTTTCCTCCCGGGCCAGGCCGGCCAAATCTTCAACGCCGCAACCCATCCTTTCCAATTCATCCAGGGAAAAATCGGCAACTTCATCGGCAATCAATTTGTCGACAAATTCAAGGGTTGGTTGGTCGAAAAAGTCGGCGCCAAAATCGCCAATGAGTCTTTCAACCGCGCCGCCCAATTCGTCCTCAAAGAAGGTCTTACTAAAGGAATAGAAAAAGTTGCCAGTTTTGCCATTGCCAAAATTGGCGGAACCGCCCTCGTTGCCGGCATCTCAGCTGCAATAGGCATCAGTACTCTTGGTGTCGGTACTGTTATTCAGGTTGCCGTCATGGCTGGTATCGAAGTCGCAAAGTTTGGCGGGAAAGTTGTCATGGGTATTCTTAATGGTTTGTCCCGCGCCCTGACCGGTGAAGATTTTGATTGGAAACCCATTGCCGCCACTCCGCTTCTCCTCCTCGGAGGCATCGGCGGTATTTTGGGCAGCCTTGGCGCCGCTACTTCTGTCGCGGCCATGTCCGCCGGAGTCGCTCTGGTTATTTCCGCCCTCGTCGGTTTCTTTCTCTATATCACCGTCATCACCGTCGCCCCGATTATTACTACCATCGCCCAACTTGACTCCGGACTCGGGCCCCAGCAGGGACCGGCCTTTGGCGGAGTTTATGAACCCTATACCGGCCCCATTCTTCCCGGTTGTTCCCAAATCTGGCCTGTCTCTGGCGGCCTTGTTCTTCAGGGACCTCATGGCACTTATTCTCATCTGACCGCCGAGGCCGTTGACATTTATGTTCCCATCGGCACTCCGGTCAAAAGTATGAGTTCCGGCATGGTTGCTCTCACCGGCTGGGGAGATTCCTATGGCAACTGGATCCAGGTCCGTTCTACCAGCGCAAACGGCAAGTCCTATACCGTCATCTACGCTCACTTATCGGAAATCGGCGTTCAGGTCGGCAATCCCGTCGGCGTCGGCACCGTTATCGCCCTCTCCGGCGCCTCCAGTAGCGTCCCCAGCTTTGCTAATCCTCACCTTCATATGGAATACCGCGGCATCGCCTACAATTCCTGTCCGGCTGGCGGCGTCCAGGTCCCCGACGGCTGTGCTGGGGCTGTCGTCGGCAAACCAAACGCCTGTCTTATTAACGGTAAGCCGATTTATACTAAATAACAGATGAACCTATTTAAAAACCATCGCTTCCTCCCTGTCTCTCTTGGTGTCGTCACCGTCTTGGCGATTATTCTCTATCTGATCCTCCGCCCGGCTCCGACACTACCAATTATCACCCCAACTCCAACCGTTACCCCCAAAGTTATCCCCACTCTCGGCATCGTTCCCGCCAACCCAAATCAAAGATTAATTATCAACTGGAATAATCTCACCATCGCCCCGCCGGATAAATTGGTCCTTTACACCATTATCGGGCCTCTGATTAACGATCAAGCTATCGGCATCGTCGCAACAGCGCTTGGCTTCCGGGAAACAGACGCCAAGGCTACCCTCCAAAAAACATCCCAGCTTTATACCCGAGACAATCGCTCTCTTTTTGCCTCTACCAGTCAAAATCAAGTTCAATTTGCCGACAGCGGACCACTGCCAACCAAAGTCGGCTTTGAAAACATCATTGCGCTGGAACAACAGACGACCGCTTATCTAAATCAATTCTTCAAAAACACCTCCTTCACCAAAACCGATAATACCGAGTACTTTCTCGGCCGCACGGACGACTACTATCCCCAAATTGTGTCCAGAGAAAAAGCCAATTTAGTTCGCTTTGCTTTCCAACAGACCATCGCCGGCTATCCACTTCTGACTACTGCGACAAAAAACGCCATTGTCGTTTTTACCTACGACTCCAATCGCTCCTTACGATCCCTCGAAATCAGCGGCGGCTATGGGCAGACAGAACCCGGCCAAACAGTTAGTCTCCTGGGTTTCGATTCTCTTCGTCAAGTTGCCACCCGCCTTGCCGTACCCCTGTCTCTCGAGACTACCGTTGACAATAAGTCACTCATCGATAGCCAACTTGTCGTTACTATCAATCTCAACAGCATTAGTCTGATTTACTTTGCCAAACCGGAAAACAACCTAATCGTCCCCGCCTTCCTCCTCAAAGGTACCTTGAAAGGAAACTTCCCCGACACTCCCGCTACCTACCTCGTCCCCGCCATCAAATAAAAAAGCGGCCCAAAAGTGCCGCTGGTGCCGGGCGAAAGATATAATTGTGACGTGCTTCAAAAAAGTCACTCAAACAACATAAAGATCAGCTACGTTCTGTCATTTCTCGCCGAGCTTTACTTCCCCATTACCGCTTGGCTTTTCTTTTATCTTCGCTACCTGGACTTTAGGGAAATAGCCATCATCACCTCCGTTCACGTCCTTACCAGCAACCTTCTGGAGGTCCCCACCGGGGCCTTTGCTGACCTGATCGGCCGGAAAAAAGCCATCTTTCTCGCCTTCTTCATTTGTAGCTTAGTGATGTTTGCCTATCCTTTTAACTCTGTCTTTTCGGCCTTTATGGTCTTGGAAATCCTTGGCGGTCTGACCAACTCGCTCCTGTCGGGAAGTCTGGAGGCGCTCACCTACGACTCGCTCAAAGAAGATGGCCGGGAATCCACCTACGACAAAGTCGTGGCCAATATGCAAACCCTTTCCTGGATCGGCCTTTTCACTTCAGCCGTAATTGGCGGTTTTACCTATGAATACTGGTTCGGCTCACCCTGGATTCTCCAAGGAGTCGTCTTTGGAGTCGCCGCCCTCTTGTCGCTTGGCTTTCATGAACCAAGGATTGATACCAAAAAATACGACCTGGGAATGATTTTTTCTCAAAACATAATCGGCTTCAAAGAAATATTCAAAAACGCCAGATCTGCTCAAATCTCAACCGTATTTATCATCATTGGCTCGGGCTATTTTATTGCCGGAAAAATTCTCGGATTATCCCAAGCCAGAGAATATGGCCTTGACGCACGCACAACTGGTCTCCTCTTCGCTGCCGGCTACCTTCTCACCGCCCTTGCCTCACAATTCTTCCCGAAACTCAAAAACTGGCTGGGCGCAAAGAAACTCCTGATTCTGGTTACCTCGTTGTTAATCGGCAGCTTTTTACTTGCCAAATATGTCAGCCTGATTCTAGGGACACTCTTGATAGTCACCAGAATCTCCAGTTCAACCACCTTTAACAATCTGCGCTCCAGTCTTCTTAACCGGTTTGTCGACTCCAAGAATAGAGCTACGGCTATCTCCTCCTTGATGCTGCTCACCCAATTGCCCTACGTCTTTCTCTCCTATGTTATTGGAGACTTCATTGACCAGTCATCTCCAAACTCTTTTGCTTCAATCCTGGGAATGGCCATGGTACTCGCCCTGATCTCACAACAAATAGCTTTTTCCTTGGCCAAGTCCAAATCCCAAGCCCGATAACTGCTAACTCTGCGTCCTTACCGGCATAATTACGTGCAGGAAGTCGCTCTTCTCAATCCTAAAGACCGCCGGTTTTAACTCCCCCTCCGTCTCCAAAGTAATTTTTTCCTCTTTCACTACCCCCAAGTAGTCGAGTAAATACCGAGCATTAAAGGCGATTGTCACCTCATCGCCTTCGACCTCGGCCTCAATTGTCGTCTGACTGCCCCCCATCTGATCGCTCTGGGCAGTAACTTTGACCTCCCCTTCACTAACCGCCAGCTTCACCACATTGGCACTGTCCCGGGCAAAAAGCGAAGCCCTCTTCACCGCCTCCATTAGCGCCTCTTTATCCATCACCACTGTAATCTTCTTCTCGGTTGGAATCACTTTGGTGTAGGGTGGAAACTCCCCGGCAATCAGCCGACTGCTCATCTCGATATCATCGGCCAGGAAAATCACCTGTTGCTTGTCGCTATCAAACTCCACCTTTACCGTCTTCATTGCCGGCTCCAAAACCCGGGCCAACTCCATCAGCGCTCTGACCGGCAAAACAAACTTCTGGCTATCCCCCAAGGTCTCAGGGATATCATTTTTGAAGTAGTCCACCCCGAGTCGATAGCCATCGGTTGCCGCCAAAGTAATTTGTTTCTTGTCCAAAACCCAAAGGACCCCGGCCAGTATCGGCCGTGCGTCATCTTTCGCAGCCGCTACCCCAACCCGTTCCACCTTCTCCACCAATTCCGCCACCCCTATTTCCATGCCCTTCCCCTTCGCTTTTGGCAGGGCCGGGAATTCTTCGCTACTCTGCCCTACTACCTCCGCCCTCACTTTTTCGCCTTCAATAATGAGTGTTTGTTTCTTGTCGGAAAGATCGACCACTCCCACCGGCAAAGTAGCCGCCAAATCGGCAAACAATTTTGCTGGCACCGCGATCTCACCCTCTTCGCTAACTTTTGCCCTTACCTTGACCCGGAAAGACAGCTCCAGATCGGTTGCCGACAAAACCAAGCCTTCCTTACTCGCCTTTAGTAGTATTGTCGACAAGATCGGCAGCTGCACCCGCGTTGACACTCCCCTCATTACAATTGACAACCCTTTCTTCAAATTTTCGGCCAAAACATTGATCTTCATTTTTCTCTTCTTCTTATTACTTTATTCTTAATATTTAGTATCAGTATTAATAGGGTCTGTTGATATGTTAACATCGTGCCCCTGCCCTGCCCACCCCCAATGTGACCAAGTAATTTTTAATTGCCTTATCACCATTTTTAATCTTTTTATGCTCTCTACTGATCGCCAACAACTGTGGACTAAAAGCTGATTCTGTGGATTCTTTGTGAATAAGTATTAGTATCTTTTTCTTGTTTCTCATTTTTATCCCCAGCAATTCACAAATACATTTCTTGTCTTAACTTCATTACATTTTCCCGTACGGTCTGGTTAACTTCAAATTCCTGTTTGATCTTCTCATCGGCGTGCATGATCGTCGTATGATCCCGCCCGCCCATTAGCTCTCCCACCTTCTCCAGTTGGAGACCTAACTCATTGCGCAGCAAATGGATTGCGATATGCCGCGCCAGAACCAATTCCGCCTTCCGGCTCTTCCCCAACAAATCCTTATTTTTGAATTCAAAATGTTTCGCCACCAAACTAATCAGTTGAATTGGCCGTAGTTTCCTTGTCTCCCGTTGTTGCTTGACGCCGACGATTTTTTCGACCATTGCCGCGTCGGCTGCCCCACCCTTTAAGCTCGCTTCGGCTGCGACCCGCATCAGTGACCCTTCCAGCTCGCGGGCATTAGTTACTACGTTAGCGGCGATTAGGTTAATCAATTCCGTGCCGATCGCTAGACCTACCTCCGCCGCTTTCTTGGTAATGATTGCCACTCTCATCTCATAGTCCGGTAGCCCCACATCAACCGTCAGTCCGCCCAGGAAGCGGCTCACCAGTCTTTGTTCCAGTTTATCGATCTCTTGTGGTTTTCGATCAGAGGTTAAAACAATTTGGACACCATTTTGGTAAAGAACATTAAAGGTATTAAAAAACTCCTCTTGACTCGACTCCTTGCCCGCAAAAAACTGGACGTCATCAACCAAAAGCGCCCCGACTTTCCGGTATTTTTCCTTGAAAGCGCCGACGGTCTTTGATCTTAGTGAACTGACCAGGTCGTTCGTAAACTGTTCACTGGTGACATAAGTTACCTTACCCATCCCTTTATTCGCCAAAGCGTGACCGGCAGCCTGCATCAAATGGGTCTTGCCCACACCCACCCCACCCCAGATAAAGAGTGGGTTATGGCGGATGCCCGGGTAGAGGACGACTGCTTTTGCCGCCGCGTATGCCAGATTGTTTGAGCTACCCACCACGAACGAATCAAAGGTATAGCGGGGAAAAAGACCCTTTGTTCCGCTGGCATCGCTTTGCTTCTGCGCGAACAGTCCCTCCTTAATTTCCGCCATTTCACTCCCCTGGTTCCGGCCTTGTCCTTCCGCAGCAAAAGCGTCAGTGGGCTTCTGTCCAACCACCAGCGCCAACTCTACCTTCTTCTCCAGTTGCTTTTCCATTGCCTGCTTAATTTGCCCATAGTAGCGGTTATCAATTTGGGTAAGGTGGAAGGCCGAAGGTGATGCCAGTTGAACAATCACTCTCCCCGCGTCGACCTCGATAATACTTTTGATGAAACAGGGATTGATATAGTAGCCAAAAGTCGCCGATGACATCGCTACCTCCAACTCGCCGCAAACACTGGTCCAAATTTCTGATTCATTGACTTGCATACCCTAGGTTCTACAAGTTTTCCACATTTTGTCCACCCCCAATATACCCGAACAAAAAGCGGTTTTTCCCTGGCGGAAAGATTTCAAAAACAGCAAATGGATACAAAAAGATTTTTCTGCTAAAATATCTCTCGCCATGCCAAAAAGAGTTTACCAGCCAAAAAAGATCAAACACGCTCGCAAACACGGTTTTAGGGCCAGAATGTCTACCAAGGCCGGACGCCAAGTCATCAGTCGCCGCCGCGCCATTGGCCGCAAAAAATTGAGTGCTTAGCCAACCAAACCGTCTTAGTCTCAGAACCGACCGGATTCGCCTCGAAAAAGAAGGCGTCACTCGCCATTCTCCTCTCTTCATTGTAGTTTCCGCTCCTTCATCGCTTGCCGCAGATGCTCCACCCCGCTTTGCCCTACTGGTTAGCAAGAAACTCGCCCCCCTTTCAGTTACCCGCCACCGCCTCAAGCGACTCATCACCGAAATCATCCGCCTTAATCTTAATCAGTTTCCCCAAGGTAAGGATTTTCTCATTATTCCCAAAAAGAACATCTTTTCTTCAACCCACGAACAAATTATCAGCGATCTAAAACAGTTATGTTCCTAAAGCTCTACCGTCGCCTTATCTCTCCCCTTCACCACCTTCTCGGTCGCTCTCTCTTCGGTAGCGGCTATGCCTGCCGTTACTCTCCCACCTGTTCGGCTTATGCCGCCATTGCGATCAGAAAATATGGTATCATTCACGGCAGTGTCCTGGGTCTGAAACGGCTTCTTCGCTGTCATCCCTACTCCAAAACGCCCCGCCTCGACCAGGTACCATAGTTTAATTAATACTTTATCGACATGTGGAATTTTATTACTTCACAATTTGACATTTTTCTTCTCAGACCCATTAATATGTTGCTGGAATTTCTTTATGGGGTTTCCGGTCAGAACTTCGGCTTTGCCATCATTCTTCTCACCCTCATTATCCGGGGCGTTTTGGTGCCGGTTACCATTCCCTCTCTAAAATCCGCCAAAAAACTCCAAGAGCTCAAACCCCACCTCGACCGCTTGAAGGAAAAACACAAAGGCGACAAACAAAAACTCCAGCTCGCCACCCTCGACCTCTACAAACAGCACGGCATCAATCCCGCAGCCGGCTGTTTACCCCAAATCGCCCAGCTTCTGGTTCTGATCGCCCTCTACCAGGTTTTTATGAATTTCATCAACGTTCCTGAAGTAAACGGCCAGGCTCTCAATCTCAACTTTTTCTGGTTGAACTTGAGTAAACCCGATCCCTATTACATTCTTCCCGTTCTTGCCGGCCTTTCTCAACTTATCTTTTCTCTCATGATGACCTCCGGCCTTGAAAGTCACCTCAAAGCGCCCAAAAAGAAAGATGAGAAGAAAAAGGAAGAGGATAGTCTGGAAATGGCCCAAAGCATGTCCCAGCAGATGCTTTTTATTATGCCCGCCATGACCGCCATTATCTCCTTGACATTTCCTTCCGGCCTGGCCCTCTATTGGGTAGTTACCACCGTCTTTTCCTTGGTCCAGCAATATCTTGTCTCCGGTCCCGGCGGTCTGAAACCAGCCCTCGCCAAGGTTTTGAACTTCCTGCCGGGGAAATCAAATTCTAAATAGTATTACCAATTGTCAATTAAATAGTATGGCCGCCGAAAAAGTTCAAAAACTCATCGAAAACGTTCTTTCTCTTCTCGAGCTCCGGGAAGACCAATTTACTGTCGAAATGGCCGAGGACGATTCCGTTCGTGTCCACATCCAACTCCCGGAAGAAGAAACCGGTATCTACATCGGCCACCACGGCGAAGGCCTGACCGCCCTCCAACTTCTGCTCTCCCTCATGATCAGCCAAAGGACTGGAAAATGGTATCGCGTCAGCGTCAATATCAACGACTACCAGGAGCGCCGCGAGGACTCTCTAAAAAATCTGGCCGAATCTGCCGCCGAAAAAGCCATCGCCTTGAACCAAGAGGTTGTTCTCGGCAATCTTTCCTCCTACGAGCGCCGCATCGTCCATCTTCACCTCGAACAACACGGCGGGGTCACCACCGAAAGCCGCGGTGAACCTCCCTTGCGCCAACTCCTGGTCATCCCGAAGACTAAGTAATGCAATTCTGTGCGTTAGTCCCAGTTGACAATGACGTTAAATAATTTAATGATTGTCATAGGAGGCGTCGCCATGATTAAACAAAAGTTATACCCTGCATCGTTAATCGCCAAGTACTTTATCTGGAAAGCAGCGAGAGAAGGCAAGGGAATCTCAAATAAGAAACTTCAAAAGCTTCTCTATTACGCTCAGGCGTGGAACTTGGTATTAAACGACAAACCCCTGTTCAAGGACAATATCGAAGCTTGGATTCACGGGCCAGCGATATGGAGCGTATATCAGGAATATAAAAACTTTGGGTTTAACGACATCGTGATTGATGTTAAGGAGTCAGAAATTGCAGACATTAAGGAAAAAGACGTCCTTGACAACGTTTGGGGGGTTTATGGTAAATACGATGCACAATATCTGGAAGTGTTAACGCACGCTGAGGAACCGTGGCAAAAAGCAAGAGAATCAGTTGATGAAAGTTCAATTTCCAGAAATGTTATCCCGATTGGACTTATAAAAAGTTTTTACAAGAAGAAGCTAAACCACGCTTCTCATGGGTAAGAAACATTTTTTAATCCCTGAACCTAAACTCTCACAACAGCGAATACCTGGAAGTGTTGCGTTGATCAATGATCCGAAGGACTACGAAACTTTACAGTATCACTTATCATTCGAATTTTATAAAGAGAAATTGTGCGAGATTTATCTTTTGGAGAAAAATGGAGCTAAGAGAGCTTTGCATAATATGAAAACAATCGGATTAAGCAATCGAAAGAGTCTCAGCCAAAATGGAATCGATTCCCTACCAATTGAAAACTCAGGTGAATATTCGAGTTTGTATAATAAACTTCCGCCTGACGCCGATCTAAAAGAGCATAAAATTCAAGGGACTGCACGTATTTTTTACTTTACTGTCAATAGACTGTTTCACATCGTTTGCATTAAAAACAGTCACTTTGAAACAAAGAAACATCGGTAATTTTTACGAGATAAAATTTCTCCGGTACAATCTTGTTAGTGCTTAAGAAAAAAATCCTGTTTCTCCTCATCTTCAGTCTGCCCTTTCAGCTGGGCTACCACTTTTGGCTGCCGGAATCCTACGTTGCCAGTTTTCGGATTGACTATCTTGCCCCTACCTTCTATATCACTGATCTCCTGTTAATTCTTTTTCTGGCCGTCAATTTCAAGAAAACCGCTTCTGTCGTCAAAGATGTTTTTACCAAGCCGTCAGGCTGGATCTTCACTGCTCTAATTTTCGTCAATCTCTATGCCTCTTCCGGAAGTCCAGTCACCTTTTTTGCCTGGCTTCGGCTCGGCAGCTATTTGCTTCTCCTGACCGTCCTCGCCGCCACCGACCGTCTGGCCAAAAAAGTCCTCCTCCCCTTTTCCCTGTCCCTTATCTTCATCATCACCCTTTCTATAGTTCAATTTGTCCTTCAATCTTCTCTGGGTGGCCTCTTCTACTTCTTCGGTGAACGACCGCTTTCAATCGCTCTCCCGAACGTCGCCAAAATAAACCTACCCTGGGGCCAGCTGCTCCGCCCTTACGCTACCTTTTCTCACCCCAACTCGCTTGCCGGCTACCTCTTGGTCTCGCTGGTCATCCTCCGTCAGATCTCCCGCCCCAAAATTCTTAGGTATCTCCTCATCGGGACAATCTTTTTGACCTTTTCCAAGTCGGCCATCTTTGCTCTGATCTTCATCGAGCTAATTAGGCCAAACTTGATTCAAAGTATTCTCTCGGGGAGCGCCCTTGGCCTCCTTCCGTTTCTTAGACTTGACCCTTCTTTTTCCTCCCGTTACTACCTACTTCCACCAACGTTGAAGATTATTGCCGCCAACCCATTTTTTGGAGTTGGCCTCAAACAATTCATCCCCAGCCTCGCCGCTTATCTTCCGGCCAGCCAGATCTCCTACACCACTCTCCAGCCGGTCCATCACACCTTTATTCTAATGTTTGCCGAACTCGGCTTACTTGGCGTTGTCATTATCACTAAAATCTTTTGGGCTCCCCTATCAAGGCTGATCAAGGACAAAAAGGCCCGCCCCTATCTTCTCGACCTCTTTGGTATCATTCTCCTGACCGGCTCTCTGGACCATTACTGGTGGACGTTACCCCAGAATCAACTTATAATCGTCCTCGCCCTTGCCCTCATCATTAACCTCCAAAAACAAAAAAGCCATGCACTATCCTGAAATTACTATTAACACCGACGGCGGCGCCCGTGGTAATCCCGGCCCGGCCGCAATTGGCATCACCGCCAAAGCCGGAAGTGAAACACTTTTCGAGCTCTCAGAATATATCGGTCAACAAACCAATAACGTCGCCGAATACACGGCCGTTATTCATGCCCTTCACCACTTAAACGAGCACCAGGTCACCGCCGACAACTGTTTCTTTGTTCTCGACTCGGAATTAATTATCCGCCAGATTGTCGGCCAATACCGCGTTAAAGAAGCCCATCTCCAGACTCTTGTTGCCGAGGTTCACCGTCTGGTCAAAGAAATAAAGGCCAAAGGTATTTTGAAAAAAATCACCTTTCGTCACGTCAAACGACACGAAAATAAAAGAGCTGATCAGTTGGTCAACCAAGCTCTAGACTCCCTCAAATAAACTCCCTGAACAAATGCAACCAATTGGGCTAATTTGTCCAATATTCTAATGAGTCTGTTGAATAACTCCACCTTGTCATCCCGACCGAGCGTACGCGCGAGTGGAGGGATCCCTCGACGGAGTTTACCCCGAGTACCCCCGAGGGGCTCGGGATGACGGAGAGGGAACAAGTTATTCAACACCCTCCTAATGGTGTGGATAACAAGCCTGGTAACTGAAGCTAATAATTTTCATGTGAGCCGTAATAACAAAAACAGATATAAAAAGATGGGAAAACAAGTATAAAAAGGAAGACAAAAACAAAAGAAAAAAGCGTAAGGACGCGGATAACGGACAAATTTCAGAGAAATTCAAGCGGCTAAATGATTGCTATACTTAAATTGTGAAGTCTGCTTCCCTAGCAACCCTTTATCTATGGTCAAACAGTGCCCCGCTTAGCGTGGCTGTGGAAAAGTATCTCGAAAATCTATCGCTCAAAGTTGAAACAAAAGAAAAAAAGGAGACCGACTACCGGGTTCTGTTGATAAGTTTAAACCAACATGAAAATCTAAACACTCTCGTTCTTGACGCGCTCGACAGTCTCAAAGACTACGCCGGAAAAACCTGTTTGGTCATCGCTGGCAACAGTCAAACAGACCAGCAACTGCCGACCCAAATCCCATCCCTCATCGACGGTCATCTAAAAAATAAACTGCTTAACTTTAGAGTCATCCTAACGTTCGACCTCTATGACGTCGCCAGTGACCAGCTCCTTAGTGATCTCCAAGAATGGCTCTGCCAAGCGGCGAGAGCAAAAAAAGTCACCGTCAGCTCCTCCGGCAAAAATCTCTATTACCCTACCTCGATATCAGATCTCTGCCACCTAATTACCAAAAGCCTCTTTGTCACTAATACCTCTGGGGAATTTTTCACCGCTGCCGGTGAAGTAATAACCGACCTGGAAATTGCCTACCTGATTAAAAAAAGTCTCGAAAAAAAAGATTTAACACTTGACCCCGACCTCAAGGGAAAAACCAGCACCAATGAAGATGACATCAATGATCTTTCCATCCAAACCCAGGCGCTTTTAAACTGGCAGCCAAAGGTAGCCCTTGCCGATCAAATGGATCAGCTTGTCGATAACTGCTTGGCACGATTCATTCAAACTGAAGAGATACTTTCCGAACCGGTATCGGCCCTGGCGGTGGAAAAATCGATCCCAACCTTGCACCGTCTTGAACCCACAAAACCGGTCAAAAATGTTTCCCCGGGTCGTTTCCGGTTAATGGTTAATAACCTGAAAGAAAGACTCCCTCGAAAAAAAATAGTCGAGGAAGATCTTCATCAGACCGAAAAAAGAGGCCTCTACAAGTTGCTCAGGCTCGCCACCAGCGCCGTAATTTTATTAGCTCTTATTCCTTTCTTAACCACGGCCGCCGCCCTCTATGCCGGCACCAATGCTACCTATCAGGCCTATCAGCACATCCGGATCGGGGAGGAGGAAAAATCACGCCGTCTCCTCAATCGTGCCCAGGGCTTTACCGGCCTGGCCCAAAGTTCTTATCAAACCATTGCCCCCGCCCTCTCGCTCGTCAGCCCCAGACAAGTCGAGGACACTGGTAACTTCATCTCCATTCTCGGGTCTGGTCAGGCAGTCTTGGAGTCGGTTCTGGACGCCTATACTCTCGGGAACCAGCTCTATCAGGGGTTGCTCGGGAAACAGGAGGTTGATCATCAGGCAATCACTGCCGCTCTCCGGGTCAATCTCGTCGGTCTTTCTGAGAAACTCTCCCAAATTCAGCTCCTCATCGGAAAAATCGAACTCCCCTTTGGTTATGGAGAGAAGCTGAAAGCGGGCGACCTCAATCAACAAATCAATTTATTAAAATCCCAAATTAACCTCAGTCTGCCACTGTTAAACTTAGTCGCCGCCATTACCAACAACAAAGAGCTCCAACGTTATCTTTTTATCATCCAGGATCAAAACGAACTCCGGCCCAGTGGGGGATTCATCACCTCCTATGGCATCGTCACCCTCGATCAGGGGAAGATTGTTGGTTGGCAGGTCGGCTCTTCCCTTACTCTCGATCGACTGATCGAGGGTCGCATCGAGCCCCCTTCCATACTAAAAAACTTACTTGGGCAAACCAATTGGCTCTTTCACGATAGCAATCTGGATGCCGACTTTGCTCACTCGGCCAACCAAGTCGCCTGGTTCTACGAGCGCTTCAAGAGCACCAAGCTTGATGGTGTCATTGGTCTGAACCTGAATTTCCTTAACTTCATTCTTGATGAGATTGGAGCACTAAGTTTACCTGACGGCCAAACAGTCGCGCCTGACAATCTCAATCAGTTAGCCAGTAATCCCACTGCCGGTCGGGGAGTCGATGTCGTTACCGCGATTACCCAGGCCCTCTCCGACAAATTCCTCTCTGGCGAAATCAAGTTCGCCGCCCTGGCCCGCTCGTTTCTAAAAACCATCACCTATAACGAAACCAATCTTTGGTTCAGAGATCCCCGGTTTATTTCTCTCGGGAAGGAAGCCCGTCTGGCCGGCGAAATAAAACCCTTTGACTGCCACCCCCAGCTATCAGCTTTCACTTGTCGGCCCGACACCATCTATTTAAACGAAGCCAACTTCTCCGTTAGCAAAATCAATTTTTATCTCAAAAGGAAACAAATTTACTTAGTCGAGATCAAAGACGGTGGGGAAGTCGACTACACCCTAACTTACGATTATTCTTATCCCGTCCCCGCTCCGACCAATCTCAGCCAGACGTACAAAGCTTATTACCAGTTTTATTTACCCCTCGGTTCGCCTGACCTTCAGATTACTCTCGACGGCAAAAGTCTTGCCGCCGCCACCCTCATTCAAACTCCGGTTGCCCCTTTGACAAAAGTTGAGTTTTCTGCCGCCCAGGCGATCAATCAATCCCATCAACTGGTAATTAAGTTCACCTCGCCCTTCAAGCTCGACCTGACCAAACCGCAAACCGCTTATGCCCTCTCCTACCTCAAACAACCCGGAACATTAAACGACCAGCTCGTCTTTAGGGTTATTCATCCCGAGTCGCTCCAGCCCCGCACCATGACCGTACCCCTGAAACAGGTTTCGGCGACCGAACTCGTTTTCGAAGTCAGCCCGACCAGCAGCGAAAACCTCGGCCTCCTCTTCAAGAACACCTCAATGTAGCTGGGAAAACGGCGAAGTTGTGTTAAAATAGCCCGTATGGCAAAAATAACCCTATCGGTCGAACCTCGGACTATCACCGGTAAAAAAGTTGAGCAACTTCGAAAACAAGGCGTTATTCCGGCCAACATTTTCGGTGGCAAGATCAAAAGCGCCGCTATCCAGGTAAAAAAAACCGTTTTTGCTCCTGTTTGGCAGCATGCCGGTGAAACCCAAATCGTCTATCTCCAACTCGGTGACGAAAAAGAAGCTCGCCCCACCCTCATCAGCAACGTCCAACACAACCCCGTTTCTGATGAGGTTATCCATGTCGATTTCCGTCAGGTCGACCTCAAGGAGAAGATTACCGCCAATATTCCGGTCGAGGTTTTCGGCGAATCTCCGGCCGTCAAGGATTTTCAGGCCGCCATCATTACTTCTCTCGGGCAGATCGAAGTCGAAGCTTTGCCTACCGACCTGCCTGAAAACATTCAGGTCGATATCAGCCTTCTTAAAAACATCGGTGACGTCATTAAGGTCGCCGACTTAAAGATCGACCGCACCAAGGTCGAAGTCAAAGACGATCCCGAGACCGTCGTCGTCTCCGCCGCCGCCCAACAAGCTGAGGAGGTTATCGCTCCGCCTCCTGCTCCCGAAGCTGAAGCCGTCGAAGGTGCACCCGCCGAAGCTCCCGCTCCCGAAGCTGAAACCAAAGCCCCCGCGCCCACTCCAAAAAAGGAAGAATCAACGAAATAAATCCGCCTTGGCATTTTCCAACGCTTCCGAATCCGTTGTTTTACCCACTTCCGTCAGTTCCCTAATTCTATCTTCCACTGTCTCCGTCCTTACTTGAGGCTCTCCCGCTTGTACCCCCAATACGGCTCTCTGCTTGTCGGAATACGATAAACTCAAGAAACCAACCAAAATCAAAATAAGCAAAAGTAGGGAAGGCAGTAAGTGGAGCAGTGATAGGTAGAGGGGAGAAATGCCTTTTTCTTTTTTCTTCATCACTTCATGATATCACTTAGGCTTGCCCCGCCGAAGTCTTGGCGAAGGAGGGCCACGAAGCGGCAGTCAACAACCCCTCATTTGGAAACACTTCTGCCCAAATCGCCTCGGTCACAAAGGGGACAAAGGGATGCAGTAGTTTCAAAAAGACGGCCAGACCGTCTTTCAACGCGCGGGAACTAATGTCACCCTTCTTGTTCGCTTCAATCGCCGCATCACAATACCAATGCCAAAACTCGTTGTAGATCGTTTCAGCCGCCAAACCAATCTTCAGGTCATCAAGTTGTCTGCTGACGTCTTCTATTACCAGACCCAATTTTTCCTTAAACTGATCGTCGCCAGCAAATATCTCCTCGGACGGTGGCCGGAACGAAGTGGAGGACTCCTCCGAGGTGGTATTTGCCACATATCTAGCCGCATTCCAAATTTTATTAGCCAAGTTTCTCATGCCCCGGACTTTACTCTCGCCAACATTACTGTCGTTGCCCGGCGTCGTACTCATCACCAAAGCCATCCTCAGCGCGTCAGCGCCGTACTTCTCAACTAGGTCCAGCGGGTTAACTACATTACCGATACTCTTACTCATTTTCCGGCCCTGCTCGTCCCTAATCAGCCCATGCAGATATACCCACTTAAACGGCGTTTTGCCCGTTAGATAGATCGAAAGGAGCATCATTCTCATTATCCAGATGGTTAGGATGTCGTATCCGCTTTCGATCACGGTTGTCGGATAGTAAAATTCCAAATCTCCGGGCCGATTGGTAACCAGAGTGACCACCGACCATTGACCGGAAGAAAACCAAGTGTCGAAGGTATCTGTCTCTTGCAGGAAGTTTTCTCCGGGTTTGGTTTTTGAGACTACGAATTCTGCCTCCATCGCCGGTCTCAAGGTCTGTAGCCCAACCTCGATTTCGGTCAGCGTGTGACCCAGTTTTAACATCTCCGAAAGCTTTCCTTTCACAAACTCTCCTGTTTGATTCAGGAAGCCGACTTCCATCTCCGGATTCTTTTCGCAATCATACCAAATCGGCATTCGAATTCCCCAGACAATCTGTCGGCTGATATTCCAATCCTTAATGTTGGTGAGCCAATTAATTAGTATTTTGTCCCGCCCCGCTCCCAACACCACCGTTTCGCCCTTCTCGAGCGCCTTTAGCGCTTTCTCTGCCAGGAGTTTAGTTTTTACAAAAAACTGGGCTAATGGTAGTGGCTCGATGACGCTGTGACAGCGATAGCAGGTGCCGACGTTATGAGTGTATTCCTTTATGTGGTCAATTAACCCCATCGTCCCCAGCCTTTCGATCACGGCTGCCCGGGCGGACTCGACCTTCATTCCGGCAAACTCTCCCGTCGCTTCCGTCATTCGGCCGGAAAAATCTATCACTTGAATTAGCGGCAGACTATGACTCTTTCCGGTTTCGTAATCATTCATGTCGTGGGCCGGTGTTATCTTGACTGCCCCCGTCCCAAATTCCTTTTCCACCATTACATCAGCAATGATGGGAATCATCCTGTCTGTCAGCGGCAAACGAACCATTTTGCCAACCATTTTCTTATAGCGGTTATCCTCCTGGTTTACTGCTACTGCTGTGTCGCCGAACATCGTTTCCGGCCTGGTGGTCGCTACGATCACCTCACCGCCGTCCGCCAGGGGATACTTGATGTAATACAGCTTGCCGTTTTTCTCTTCATATTCCACTTCCAGTTCCGAATAACTTGTGCCGCACTTGACGCAGTAATTCACCAATCTTTCTCCCCGGTAAACCAGCCCGTCCTTAAAAAGTTTCTCAAAAGTATTCAGGACAAAAGCAACCACATCGTCATCCAGAGTAAATTTAAACCTACTCCAATCCGCACTTGCCCCCAGTCTTTTCATTTGTTGAACGGATACCTCGGAAAATTCAGCGACATAATCAGAAATCATTTGATACAAAGTTTTTCGGTCAAAGTCGTAACGGCTTTTCCCTTGCTTCGCCAACTTCTTCTCAAAGACGAATTGCGTCTCTATTCCAGCATGGTCCGTACCCGGCAGCCACAGCGTCGCATCACCTTTCATCCGGTGATAGCGGATCAGAATGTCCTCGATCGTCACAAACATCGTGTGGCCGACGTGCAGAGGATCGCTGGCGTTTGGCGGCGGCATGATAATACAGAAAGGTTTCTTTGTCGGCTTGCCCGCCATAGCTTCAGCGTAGGTGGGTGCCGCAAAAACTCCGCTCTTCTCCCACGCCGAAATTATCTTCTCCTC
>ERZ1292625.2324-Hain-H41-01um-R1-2324-length-17998-cov-7_pt1 | contig 17998 bp, 18 predicted proteins | sample MGYA00564400_ERZ1292625 | MGnify/ENA primary metagenome ERZ1292625 (study PRJEB36523, sample SAMEA6512639) | groundwater metagenome | collected 2019-01-08 | study: AquaDiva: Metagenomics assemblies of 32 groundwater samples
CACGAGCCCGCTCATTTTTACCAAGCACACGAAGTAAGAACCGCTATTAAAGATAAGAAACTAGATCCTTCTGTTGGTTTACTGTTAATTCCAGGGCCGGCATGTTATCAGCTAGAAGGTCTTGCACAAACTGTTGGTGATCTAGCAGGCTTTGAAACAACTCTCGACGAAAAACTGGCTGTAGAGTTGTATCGATTGGAGAAAAGAGCTTTATCAAACGCGCTGATCTATGTGCATCGAGGAAACAGTATTGAAGAAGTTGCAAAATGGCTTCAAAAATATGCCCTAAAAAATAGACTAGCCGTAAGCAAAAAACTTCTAGAAGAAGGAACTACAAAACCTTTCGAGCGGGCTTATTTAGGGCTATATGGTCGAGTAGATTACGACTTGATGCAACTAAATGACGCATTCGGCGACATTTCACCCCTCATTCCAATTTGGTTTAGAACCCCACAAACGCCTGATAGGATGATACCGCAGCCTATGAGGCAAGTAATCAAGTACGCAGATGCTGCATAACTTCGTTGCGAAAAAGTAACCCATCTCGTATACTTTAGGCCATGGAGCCTATAGATAATCTAAAGAAAATTCGCCTGGAAAAACTCGGTAAAATCCGCAGTCTCAAATTAAATCCGTTTCCCGCTAAATCAAATAAAAGAAACACAGTAGAGGAGTGTCAAAACTCTACCGGAAAGGCCGTGCAAACTGCAGGTCGCCTTATGGCTCTACGTGGTCACGGCGGTTCATCTTTTGCCGATCTGGTAGACGAATCCGGCAAAATCCAGCTTTTCTTCTCCAAAGACAAACTGTCAATCATTAACAATGAGCTATTAACTCTTCTCGACATCGGTGACTTTATAGAAGTTATCGGCAAGGTCGATAAAACAAAAGCTGGCGAAACTACCATTTTTGTCGAGTCTTTTAATTTGCTGGCTAAATCCACCCGCCCCCTTCCATCAACTTGGTACGGATTAAAGGATGTTGAAGAAAGAAATAGAAAACGATATCTGGATTTAATAATGAATCAAGGTGTCAAAAATACTTTCGAGTTAAGGTCCAAAATAATTTATGCACTGCGCAAATTTTTAATTGAGGTTAAGGGTTATATAGAAGTTGAAAACCCAGTCCTTCAATCCCTCTACGGTGGAACAAGAGCAAGGCCGTTTAAGACGCATCACAATACGCTAAATATGGACATGTATCTAAGAATCTCCAACGAGCTATACCTCAAAAGGTTAATAGCAGGGGGATTCGAAAAAGTTTTTGAAATGGGACATACATTTAGAAACGAAGGCATGGATAAAAATCATAACCCGGAATTTACCATGCTGGAAACAATGGAGGCTTACGCAGATTACTTTAACAACATGAATCTAGTTGAGGAAATGTTTGAGTATGTAGCCAAAAGTGTTTTCGGAAAAACTAAACTCGCGTACCAGGGCTTCGAAATAGAATATAAAAGACCCTGGAAAAGGATAAAACTTGCCGACCTCTTTAAACAGTACACCAATGTTGATTTCCACCAAATCGACTCACTGGAAAAAGCAACCAACCTGGCAAAAAAACTTGGCGTATTTATCCAGGATTATATGACCGACGGGGAAATTCTTCTGGAAATTTTTGAGAAAAAATGCACGACAGAGCTCATCCAACCAACATTTGTCTACGACTACCCTGCCGATTTTTATCCTCTTGCCAAAAGAAAAGAAGACAACCCGCGTTTTGTAGAAAGCTTCGACATTTATGTGGGCGGGCTTGAAATGGGCACAAACTATAGCGAACAAAACGACCCCCAAGAACTTAGACGCGCTTGGGAAGCGGAAAAAGAGAAAGCAAGAGCAGGTAATCCTGAAGCCCAAATTCTTGATGAGGATTTTCTGGAATCGCTAGAATATGGTATGCCTCCAACATCCGGTATTGGACCCGGCGTAGACAGGTGGATAATGGTAATGACAGATTCTGCAACAATTTCTGATGTAATTCTCTTCCCCACGCTTCGCCCGAAAAAAGATAGTAGGAACAAAGATAAGAGTGATTAGTCAAAAAATTAGTACATACAAAGACCTAAAATTTTGGCAAACTGCAAAAGAAGCAAGTTTATTAGTCGTAAGGCTAGTCAACAAATTTCCTTAATCAAAAGGTGTACTGGATAATTGCTGACCAATTATTGCGATCGAGCTTTTCTGTAGGAGCAAACATCGCCGAAGGTTTTGGGAAATACAAAGGAAAAGAATACCCTCGATTTATTCAGATTGCACTGGGATCAGCAAGAGAAACAGAGTATTGGTTAGAGCTTTTGGTAGATATTAATCCCAAATTAAAAAAAGAGGTTCAAAAAATTATAGATTTAAATACACAAACAGTAAAAATGTTAATATCAACACTATATACATTAAAGAATAAGTAGGACTAATCACTAGTTCCTAGTAACTTGCTCCTATGAATAAGCTTACACTTAAAAAAATCCTGAAATTATTTTTAACTTTGCAATGGGCCAAAGAACTGCCTCGTCAGGGTTTTATTGCCATGGGATTTAAAAGGGCAGAAACAGATTCCGTTGCAGCCCACTCATGGACAACAGCAATACTGGCCTATTTACTCGCAATAGAATTGAAAAAAGAGGGTCAAAAAATAGATGTTGACAAAACTTTAAAAATGGCTCTGTTCCACGACATGGCAGAAACGATTGTCGGAGATGTAGGTACATTTGTAAAAGGTATGGCAAAAGGTGCCTTTGCTCCAATCGAAGAAGAGGGTTTAAAGTGGTTAGTCGCAAATATTCCCAATCGAGACGAGATAGTTGATCTTGTTAATGAATATATGCAGCGCAAAACCCTGGAAGCCCGTGTTTGTAAAGTCGCCGATAATCTCGATGCCCTCGCCCAAGCAAAAGGTGTTCCTGCAGCTCTGCCTGCGTTAAAATACTTTAAAGAGGTTTATCACATTACAAAATTCAGCTGGCACAAAGAGGCAGTTGAGATGATCTTAAAAGACCAGGTCGAACCTGAAAGGTCATGGCAAACATCTCATAAAAAACCATGAACCATCAACAATTAACTATGAACCAATTATGCTAGACATAAAATTCATTCGCGAAAATCCCCAGCTTGTTAAAGAAAAAAGCAAGCAAAAAGGCTACAAAGTTGACGTCGACAAGTTATTAGAAGTTGACAAAAACCGTCGTAAATTAATTGAAGAAGTCGACAAACTGCGCTCCGACCGCAAAAAAGCCGCAGAAGGCAGAAACCAGGCTCAAGGCCAGGCCTTGAAGGCTAAATTAAAGGACTTAGAAAACACGCTCGAAAAGCTACAGGAAGAATACTATAAATTAATTCGGACAATCCCAAACATGCCAAAAGATGATGTAAAAGTTGGAAAGGATGAAAGTGAAAACGAAATCATAAAAAACATTGGAAAAATTCCCAAATTCGATTTCAAGCCCAAAGGTCATCTTGATTTGGCTCAAATGTCTGACCTTTTAGACGTAGAAAGGGCCTCCAAAGTATCGGGTGCACGTTTTAATTACATCAAAAACGAGTTGGCTCTTTTGGAGCTTGCTCTCATAAATTTCGCCTTCGATATTCTAATAAAAGAAGACTTTATACCCATAATTCCTCCCGTAATAATTAACAAAAAAAGTGCCGAGGGGCTGGGATATCCCGAATACGAAACCGGCGAAGGATACGAGGTTGACAACCAATACTTAGTTGGTACTGCCGAACATTCAATAGTACCGATGCATATGGACGAAACGTTTAAAAGTTCCGACCTTCCTAAAAGATATGTTGGATTTTCGACTGCTTTTCGACGTGAGGCGGGTTCTTATGGCAAAGATACAAGAGGAATGTTTAGAGTTCATCAGTTCGACAAGGTTGAAATGGTCTCATTTGTTCTCCCTGAAGATGAGGACAAAGAGCTTGAGTATCTCTTATCCTTGGAAGAAAAATTTGTTCAGGAGTTGCAACTTCCCTATCAAGTTATAAAACAATGTACGGGAGATTTAGGGTTTCCGACAGCAAGGAAGTACGATATCGAAGTATGGATTCCTTCTGAAGGAAGATATCGCGAAACTCATTCTGCATCCCTGAACACAGATTTTCAATCAAGACGCCTAAATATCAAGCTTGAACATAAAGGGCGCAGGGAATACGTATCAATTCTTAATGCAACTGCAATTGCAATGTCCAGAATGCCAATTGCCATTATGGAAAATTATCAGCAGAAAGACGGGTCGATACTCGTTCCTAAAATCCTTCAAAAGTACGTAGGCTTTAACAAAATCCCCGCCTGAGGTAAAATATCCTACTATGAATTCCCTGCCCGAAACAAAAACCCTGCCCACAAGAAAGCGCAACAGAATACGAAAATTAGCGCCCAAAAAACATCAAATTTCTCACGAATTTGGAAGATCAACAAAAACACTATGGAGGCAAATTATAACAAGAAGCGCGAAAGCTAAGGATTAAAAATGTTAGGAATATTTAATAAATTTTTGGACACAAACGAAAAACAGGTTAATAAACTTCAACCTTTAGTGGATGATATTAATGCCCTTGAAAAAAAGTTTGAAAAGTTAACAGACGCACAGTTAAAAGCCAAAACCGCCGAGTTTAAATTAAGACACGAGAGAGGTGAAACCCTCGACGATTTACTACCGGAAGCCTTCGCAGCAGTCCGTGAAGCTGGTATAAGGACACTAAATCAAAGGCATTACGATGTTCAGCTAACCGGTGGCATAGTGCTTCATCAGGGGAAGATCGCCGAGCAAAAAACCGGTGAAGGAAAAACCTTAACCGCGTCTCTCCCTCTCTATCTCAACTCACTCGGTGGCAAAGGTGTCCACCTGGCAACAGTCAACGATTATCTTGCCCGTGTTGGTCTTGGATGGATGGGGCCAATTTATACAGCTCTCGGTGTAACGGCAGGCTGTATTATGCAAGAAAAAGCATTTTTATATGATCCGCTCTACGAAGATAAAACCCAAACAGACTGGAGACTCAGACATCTTAAACCGGTCGAAAAGAAAGAAGCATACGCGGCGGACATAACTTACGGAACGAACAACGAGTATGGTTTTGACTATCTCAGGGATAATATGGTTTGGGATCTTAAAGACGCTTCCCAAAGAGGACATTTTTATGCAATCGTCGATGAAGCCGACTCAATTTTAATAGATGAAGCAAGAACTCCATTAATAATATCCGCTCCCTCCGGTGAGGCGACAGATAAATATTATCAATTCTCAAAACTGGTTCAAGAACTCTCTGCCGCGACTGATTATGTAATAGACGAAAAATTAAAAACAGCTAATTTAACAGAACACGGGATTTCAAAAGTTGAAAAAAGGCTCGGGGTTGTCAATTTATACGAAAAAGATTTTGGAACAATTCACCACATACAACAGGCGCTTAAAGCTAAAACTCTCTATCACAAAAACAAAGATTACATTGTAAAAGAGGGCGAGATTATTATTGTTGACGAATTTACAGGTCGCCTAATGCAGGGCCGAAGATGGTCGGAAGGTTTGCATCAGGCAATTGAAGCTAAAGAAGGCGTTGCCATTCAGAAGGAGTCACAAACCATGGCAACCATTTCCTTCCAAAACTATTTTAGACTTTACGAAAAATTAGCAGGCATGACAGGAACGGCAGCGACAGAAGCCGAGGAATTCTTCAAAATTTATAAACTTGATGTAGTTACAATTCCGACCAACAAACCAACGATAAGAAAAGATAGCTCTGACGTTGTATACAAAACTACAAAAGCCAAATTCACCGCAGTAGCAAACGACGTTGCCCAAAAAAACCAGAAAGGTCAACCGGTGTTAATTGGTACAACATCAATAGAAAAAAATGAATTCCTATCCACCCTTCTTAAGAAAAAAGGTATACCGCACCTAACCCTGAACGCTAAAAACCACCAAAAAGAAGCAGAAATTATTGCCGCTGCTGGTATTAAAGGAAAAGTTACTTTAGCAACAAATATTGCTGGTCGTGGTGTAGACATAATACTCGGTGGCGACCCTCCTACCGACAAACTTGGAAGACCGGTAACAAAAGGAAAAGAATATGACGCCTGGAAGAAAAAACACGAAGAAGTCATAAGACTCGGTGGTTTGCACGTTGTCGGAACCGAAAGGCATGAAGCAAGAAGAATAGATAACCAGTTGCGAGGTAGGGCGGGACGACAAGGAGACCCAGGTTCGAGCAGATTCTATGTCTCACTAGAAGACGAAATTATGCGTTTGTTTGGTGGAGACCAAATAGCAAAAATTATGACTGCCTTTAAACTTCCCGAGGACACCCCTATCGAACACGGCATGGTAAGTAAAGCTATAGAAAATGCTCAAGTAAAAGTAGAAACACATAACTTCGATATCAGAAAACATCTTGTTGAATATGACGATGTTGCTAACCGCCAAAGAGAAATCATCTACGGAATGAGAAAAAATACCCTACTCGCAACAGAAGACGAAGAAAAAGGTGACAAGTTGAAAGATGATATTAAATTTAAAGTTGAACAGGAAATCAATAACATGGTCCTTGCTAATTTCCCCGAAAACTCTCATGCCAATTACGACCAGATAATTAAGGAACTAACAACAATAGTGCCTTTTGATGAAAACTCCGCAAAAAACATTCTAACAGACGCAAAAAAAACGACAAATCCCGAAAACCTAACAAAATTCTTGGTCGAAGTTGCAAACAACGTATATGAGCAAAAAGAAAAATCATTAGGAGTAAAATCATCAAGAGATATAGAAAAATTTACATCTCTTTCTGTAATCGATACTTTGTGGATTCAGCACCTGGACACACTTGACGACTTAAGAGAGGGCATAGGCTTAAGAGCTGCCGGTCAAAGAGATCCACTAGTCGAATACAAGCAAGAGGCATTCTCCCTGTTTGAAAAGCTCGTAGCAACGATAGATTATGAGATTGTCCACAGAATATTTAAGGTTCAAATTAATCAAGAGCCGGCGGTGGAAAGTATTGAGAAGCAAGGCGTAGAGGTTCACGCGCAACCAACACTTACGGACGCAGAAACCGTTTCTGAACCTCAAACGACTCCACAAATTGTTGAAAAAGATCCCAATGAAATGTCCGACGAAGAGTTGGAGCAAGAAATTGCGAGATTGGAAGCACTTAAAAAGTCTGGAGCAAGTGACCAAATGCCTAATAATCCATTCTCCACAACTACAAATAAACCATTAAGGGTCGAAAAGATAGGCAGAAATGACCCATGCCCTTGTGGCTCTGGCCTCAAATGGAAGAAATGCGGCCTCATTAATGCTCCTGGGCATAAATCTTAATTGTAATTTTGATAGAATTTGTTAATGAAAGAAAGGTTGATACTCTTTTCCCTTATTGTAGCGGCCTTTTTCCTTAGGGTATTTCTTATACAGAAGTATTCCTTTGTATTTGCCTACGACATGGGTCGTGACCTACTTTGGTCAAAGGATATTGCCTTTTACCACATACCAACTCTTATCGGCCCGGCCGCTAGTATTTGGGGAATATACTTCGGCCCGGCCTGGTACTACTTTTTATCAATACCCCTCCTTTTATCGCGCGGAAATCCGGTGTCCGCTGTATATACAACCGCACTCGTGCAGGTATTAACGCCGCTCGTAGCTTACTTATTATTTAGAAATATCTTAAATAAAAAGTTTTTAATTATCTTTACTATTCTTCTACTGTTTAACGCCACATCTATAAGCATTTCAACATTTGCCTTCCACGCAAATATGCTGCCTTTACTAACTCTTCTTGTGACGTATTTTTGTTATCAGGCTATTGTTAAAAACCCGCTCTATATAGCGCTTACTTTTTTTACAACAAGTTTAATGTTTCATGCGGACCCGGCTCCTGCAGTTGCATTTACTTTCGTACCATTATTTTTCTTTTTTCGATATCGCCTTTACAAGACTAAGCCGATAGGCACAATCACACTTTCGGTTATTTTTTATCTACTGCCTTTCACACCACAAATAATTTTTGAATTAAGAAATAATTTTGTTGAAGTGCGATCGTTAGTCTCATATTTTTCCGGAAACAATCCTTCTTTATCCGGACAACTTCCTTTAGTACCCAGAATAATCAATAGAATTATTATTTTTTACAACTTTTTTAAATTTTCTTTTTCACCGCAGAGTAACCCGATTGCCCTGTTTCTTCTAGGCGCAACTTTCTACGGTACTATCAATTTTTTAAAAAATGCCAAAGATAAAACAGCTAAATTAGTTCTTGCAATTAATATTTACAGTCTAATCATCATTTTTTGTGTTTACACAATTTTTGTAACTGTTGAGGTAAAAGTATGGTATCTCTATGGGTTAACAACTACATTAACTTTTCTGTTAGCATTTACGCTCTACTCAGTTCATAAATATAAAATATTACAAATATTTATCATTTCCGCTATTACTTTTTTGTGTACGTACAATTTTCTTAGCGCTAAAGTTAGTGTGTCTAAAAAAGACCCGGGACTTTTTTCCAATCAACAAGAAGCAATAGACAAAATTTACGAAGACGCCGGTCGGAATACTTTTTCTGTATATGTGTTCACCCCGACAATTTATGATTACAGCTACCAATATCTATTTTGGTGGCAAGCAGTCAAACTAAATAAAGGCCTGCCGCAAGAATTTTCTTATCTGCCGCGAGTGCCAAGCTATGTCAGAAATAAGCAGGTTTATGAAACTCGACCCGCCAGCGAGTCAAAAATCACCTATTTAATAATGGAAAACAGTCAAGAAAATGAGTTCTACAAAAAATCTGATTGGACTCAAAATTTTAACGATAAAAAAGCTATTTGGACAAAAAATATAAATGATGCAATTACAATTAAAAAGTTAGAATAATGAAAGTTTCTGTAATTATTCCCAGTTTTAACGAGGCTCAAACCCTACCGATAATTCTTAAAAAATTAACAAATTTAAAAATGAGTCACACACTTGAAATAATTGTAGTCGATGATGGCTCTACCGATAACACACATCAAATAATAAAAAAACTTTTAAAAAATCGGAAAATACTGCTTATTACTAATAAAATCAATATTGGCAAAGGCGATGCCATAAAAAAAGCGCTTAAAAAAGCATCCGGAGAAGTAACCCTAATACAGGATGCGGACCTCGAGTATGATCCTGGCGAGATTCCAAAACTAATTGCGCCTTTTGCCAACAAAAAGACCTTAGTTGTGTACGGTTCCAGAATCTTAAAGAAAAATCCTGTTTCGCATTGGACTTTTGACTTAGGAGGTAAACTTTTAACTTTTATTACTAATTTGCTCTACCAAACAAATATTACTGATGAAGCAACTGGATATAAAGCATTCAGAACAGACGTAATAAGAGCGATTAGCCTGAATGCGAAGGGTTTTGAATTTTGTCCCGAAGTGACAGCCAAAATTGCTAAAAAGAAAATTAAAATACAAGAAGTTTCAATCGGTTACAATCCCCGTCCGCCAAAAGACAAAAAAATAAAATGGCACGACGGATTGGCTGCCATATATTATTTGATTAAATACCGCTTTGTAAATTAATTGACTTTTAGTGTCAAAAATAAAATACTTAAGGGTGATATGAAGAAATTCGCTGTAGCTCTTTTTTTAATTATTTTAATACTCGCACTCTTTTTGCAAAGAAAATACCTATATCAATTTCTAGCGGCGAAAGACTTTATCCAAAACGATATTGCTACCGAAGAGTACGTTAAATCAATAACTTCCCAAAACGGAAATTATGCATCAAGCTCAACGGCTATTTTTTTAAATAAAAAATTTGCACCTCCCGCAGACGAAACCTTAGCACAAAACACGACTGTTTTAGGTAATTCAACCCCTTCTGACGATAGCAGGTGGATAGAGGTTGATATATCCGAACAGCAATTATATATGATGGAAAACGGCAGAATAATAAAAAATTTTTCGGTTTCTACTGGAAAATGGTACCCAACGCCCCCTGGCCAGTGGCGAATTTGGACAAAGTTACGCTTTACCAGAATGAAAGGTGGATCAAAGGCTCTTGGTACATACTATGATTTACCAAACGTCCCTTACACTATGTATTACAATCAGGGCTATGGAATACATGGGGCATACTGGCATAACAACTTCGGCCATCCAATGAGTCATGGTTGTGTAAATATGAGACCTGACGAAGCTGGAATCGTATTTAACTGGGCAAGCATTGGAACAAGGGTAATAGTGCGCTCATAGCTTCACGAATATCCCAAGAAATTTAAAAATACCCAAGCTATAATTAGTAGATGAATTATTTGCTAGCGATAATAGCCGGTGCAATTCAGGGCCTAACGGAATTCTTACCAATCTCCTCAACCGCACATCTTATAATTTTTCAAAAGCTTTTTAACCTTCCCGAAAACCAATTTGGACTCGCCTTCGACGCATCATTGCATCTTGGAACGCTACTGGCGATCTTAATTTTTTTCTTTAAAGATTACCTTTCCGTTTTTAACATTAAAAACAAACTCATCTTAAAGTTAATAATAGGAACAATCCCGGCCGCTATTTTAGGCATACTGCTCGAAAAGCGTATAGAAAGTGATTTCAGGAGCATCCAGTTAATTGGTATAACACTCATCGTCTTCAGCTTTGTCATGATAATTGCAGAAAAATTTGCGAGGAGTAACGTAAAGAATAATCAAGTATCAAATTTTAAATCGCTAGTAATAGGTGTGTCTCAATCCTTGGCACTGGTCCCCGGCGTTTCAAGGTCTGGGGCCACTATATCGGCTGGCTTATTTTTAGGTTTAACAAGAGAAAAGGCAGCCCGCTTTGCTTTTATGCTTTCTGGTCCAATAATAGCGGGAGCAGGGGCCAAAAAATTTTTGGAAACCCTAACAAGCAAACCATCTGGATCTGATCTAGCATTATTTACGCTTGGAATTATTTCTTCTTTTGTCTTTGGATATCTAACTATTAAATACTTCTTAAGATTTCTAGCAACTAACAATCTGTCACCATTTATTATTTATAGAATACTTTTAGGTTTTGCTCTCCTGCTTATTCCATTATTGGTTAAATAAAAACCTAGTTATATAATTCACAAAAGCCATGGAAAACCAACAAAATATTAACGATCTATTAGAAAGGTACGAAATTATTAAAAAGAGTTTCGATCCATTACAAAGTCAAAAAGAACTAAGAGAGCTTGAGGCCAAAAGTAATATGCCTATCTTTTGGCATGATACGCAAAACGCCAAAAAAATTATGAAAAAGATTGCAAATATCCAAAGAGAAATAGAAACTTTTGAGAATTTAAATAAGGATATCAACGACCTAAAAGGGATGCTAGATCTTGGGGAGAACGATCTAAATATGGAACAGGAACTAACGAAGGAACTTAAAAGAGTGGAAAAGAACCTTGAAGACTTTGAAGTTAAAATGTTTTTGTCCGGCCCATACGATAAAAATTATGCGATTATTTCTATCCATGCCGGCCAGGGGGGAACAGAAGCTATGGATTGGGTGGGTATGTTGTCGCGTATGTATCAAAAATTCTTCACAAAATCCGATTGGAATTTTGAAGTTCTTGACGAAATACCGGGAGAAGAAGCTGGTTTTAAAACCGTCACCACGATAGTAAACGAAGATTACGCTTACGGACTCCTGAGAGGTGAGGCAGGCGTACACAGGCTTGTCAGACAGTCCCCTTTTAATGCAGACGGCTTAAGGCAGACATCGTTTGCACTTGTCGAAATTATGCCGGAAATTGAAGAGGGTGAAGCAGATGTTGAGATACGTGACGAGGATATAGAATTTGAAGCATACAGGTCCGGAGGTCACGGAGGCCAAAATGTTAACAAAGTCTCAACAGCAGTTCGACTTAAGCATATTCCAACGGGTATTGTAGTAACATGCCAAACTCAAAGATATCAGGCACAAAATAGAGAAAATGCCCTCAAATTACTTAAGGCAAAACTCTGGATTTTAAGGCAAGCTGCAGACAAAAAAGAAAAAGACGCCCTAAAAGGTGGTCATGTTACACCAGGATGGGGCAATCAAATTCGCTCGTATGTGCTTCATCCGTACAAAATGGTCAAGGACCTAAGAACAAATTACGAAACACAAGACGCTCAAGCTGTACTGGACGGAGATCTCCAAAACTTTATAAAAGCAGAAATATCGATATAGGTCAGTTTCTTGCCCAAGAACAAAAAATACTGATATAATTTAACAAATTATTATGCTAATTGGCCTTTTAAGGCCTCTGGTATATAATTAGACTTCAATGGAAGATACTGCCACACAAAAAATACCCGAGACAACACCACTGCGGTCTGTTCCTGCTAAAAACCCGCTGGGAGCATTAACTAAGGTTTTGCCGCTTTTTATTATCGCACTTATTGTTGGCCTCGGATTATTTACTGGCCTCATCCTGTCATCAAGAGCAAAAAGTGCTTCCATGGCCCCCGTTGCACAAAAAGAGGAAGACCTGACCCCAGAGGTAAAAGAATCTTTTGCCCAAACTTTTAAAGATGAGGCAGAAGGCGTAATTGAGAAAAATGACAAACTGGACAAATATGCCCAGGGAACACATAAGCTGGTACGAACCGGCGGTGAATCACAAACAGCTTATTTAACGTCATCTATGCTGGATTTAGATGATTTTACGGGTAAAAAAATAAAAGTTTTTGGCGAGACCTTTGGATCCTCGCAGGTTGGCTGGCTTATGGACGTTGGGAAAGTAGAAGAATTAAAATAACTCCCCAACTAGCTTCATCCCATGATTAAATTTGAATCAGTCAATAAAAAATATCATTCTGGCGAAACAGCACTTGAGGATATAAGTGTCACAATAGAGAATGGCGATTTCGTTTTTGTAGTTGGTACATCTGGCGCCGGTAAATCCACACTCTTAAAACTTATAACCCGTGAAATATTGCCAACAAGCGGGCATATATATTTTAACGATCAGGATATTTTAAAGATCCCAAGAAGCAAAGTGCCAATTTTAAGAAGACGAATTGGAACAGTCTTTCAGGACTTTAAACTTCTTTTAACAAAAACAGTTTTTGAAAACGTAGCCGTACCTCTTGAGGTCTTGTCGCAGAAAGAATCGACAATAGAAAGGGAAGTATCAACAGTTTTGGAGAAAGTTGGTCTTTTAGAAAAAGCAAACAGTTTCCCCCTGCAGCTTTCTGGTGGAGAAATACAAAGAACCGCGATAGCAAGAGCGATAGTTTCCAAGCCGGAGATATTGCTTGCGGATGAACCAACAGGCGACCTGGACCCTAAAAACTCACTGGATATAGTAAGACTACTGGAAAAAATTAACCAGGACGACAAAACGATAGTTATTATGGCTACCCACAACGCTCAGGTTGTTAACCATTTTAAAAAAAGAGTCATAGTGCTAGATAAAGGTAAAATAGTAAAAGACGAAAAAGAAGGAAAATATGAGACAAGCTAAACAAGCGATAAAGATTATAAGAAGAAGCCCGTATCAAGCCCTTGCTGCCACTCTTGCAATGTCTCTTACATTTTTCATTACCTCCATATTCGTCATATTAATTATTGGGGGACAAATAGTCCTCAATTATATTGAACAAAGACCCCAGGTAATTGCTTTTTTTAAGGACGATGCCAAAGAATCCCAAATTAACGAAGTGATGGAAAAAGTAAAAAGTACAAACCTTATTAAAGATGTGAAATATGTTTCCAAAGAAGAAGCCTTAGCAATTTACAGAGAAAGAAATAAAGATGAACCACTGCTATTAGAATCTGTAACCGCTGATTTCTTGCCGGCATCAATTGATATTTCTGTAAAAAAGGCCCAAGACATAAACGAAGTAACAAAACTTATTAAAGAAAACCCACTAGTAGAAAGAGTAATAACGCCGGAAAATCTGGTGGAGCAATTAGTTAAATGGACTAAAACTATAAGAACAGGCGGTATTGTTTTTGTCTCCACACTGCTTGCGGTTTCCTTCCTTATTATAATAATGGTAATAGGTATGAGAATAGCCTTAAGACGTGACGAAATCAGCATTATGAGTCTGGTAGGCGCTACAAAGTGGTACATTTCTAAACCATTTTTTATAGAGGGAGCTTTTTATGGGGTTGTTGGTGCATCTATTGCCGTGTTTTTAACCTACGTATTAATATTATTCTACTCTCCAAATATCCAGCAATTTTTAGGTCCAATTCAAGTATTTCCAATAGACCCCCTCTTTTTCATCTATCTGTGGCTTGGGGAAATGTTATGCGCCGTATCAATTGGGATAGTTGGCGCAAGCATCGCCCTCTACAGATATTTGAAGATTAAATGAGAAAAATATTAGTATTTTTTTCTACACTTTTTATAACCTCAGTTTTTTGCATATCGATTATCCGTGCGGTATCCCTAGAAGATTGTGAAAAAAATCCGGATAGCAATCTAGGCGATTGTATAAACCTGTTAACCTCAAAAGTAAGCGATTTAACTAGTCAGAAAAAAACCCTCTCTTCCCAAATAAGCCAATTCGATACACAACTCAAAATAACACAGTTAAAAATAGCGGATTCCGAAAAAACTATTGCTCTGTTAGAAAAAGAAATAGGAATTTTGGGCTTCAGAATTGGTTATGTAACAGACTCAATTGATAAGCTTGAGGGGTTGGTAAAGCAAAGAATAGTTGCAACCTATCAACAAAGTTTTGTTTCCGATCTAGAACTGGTTGCCGCTTCAAATGATTTCTCAGACCTGATTCTCAGGCTTCAATATATTAAACAAGTTCAGGAAAATGACAAAAAAATCTTGGCAAGTCTCCAAGCAACAAAAACAAATTATGCAAACCAAAAAGACGAAAGAGAAACAAAGCAAGCCGCAATCGAAGAACAAAAAACTAAACTGGAAGCCTTAAAAATAAACTTGGATAAACAAAAGACAGAGAAGCAGGCATTTTTAGAGATTACCAAAAACGATGAATCCAGATATCAAAAATTGCTGGCTGAAGCACAAGCAGAGCGGGCAATTGTTTTTGGAGGGGGAACGGACATATTTATGCGTGATGTAAAACAAGGCGACACAATTGGATCAGTCGCATCCCACGGCGCAAGCCCGGGCTGTTCAAGCGGCGCCCATCTTCACTTCGAAGTACACAAAAACGGTAACCTGGAAGACCCAAACAATTATTTAAGATCGGGCGGTTTTAGTTATTCTTATCCCGATTCCCAATACTCTACTTATGGCACAATTAACCCTCGTGGTGACTTACCATGGCCGCTAAATGAGCCGATAACCATAAATCAGGGTTACGGGTCACACAGCTTTGCAAAATCATTTTATTACAATGGAATTCATGCAGGTATAGACATGGATTCATCATCAAGTTCTGTTAAAGCGGTAAAAGATGGAAAATTATATGGAGGCTCTTACAATTGTTCGAAGGGGAAATTATACTACGCAAAAGTCGAGCACAGTGATGGGCTTACAACTTGGTACTTACACATCATCCCCAACTAGTTGACAAAACTACTACAAATAATTATGGTCATTCTATGCCCAAACAAGTACTAGTTGTACTCGCGTTTTTGTTTTTCTTATTTTTTGCTCCGAAAAATCTCCTTGCAGCAAACATTACAATAAATGAGTTTTTAGCAGAGCCTGCAGGAGACGAGAAAGAATGGATCGAGATAAAAAGTGATGAATCTGTAGATCTCTCAAATTATTATCTTAAAGACAAAGTCGGAACTAAGAAAGATTTAGGCACCATACAGAACTGCGGCAGTTACTATTTGTGGGAGCTATCTGGCGGAGCAGGTTATTTAAATAATTCTGGAGAAGAATCAATTTTTCTCTACGACCCACAAGATGCACTTGTTGACTCATACGAAAACTGGACCAACCCTGGTGAAAGCAAAACCTTGAGTAGGATCCCAGATGGAAATGGAGATTTTCAGGAAGCAGACGTCACGAAATGTGCGCAAAATACTGCTCCGGCAGATCCAACGCCGTCTCCGGACCCAAGCCCTACCAGCGCACCTTCGTCAACGACGTCCACCAAGTCTCCAAGTCCAACACCAAAAAGCTCGCCTAAAAGCACTGCAAAATCCCCATCACCTACCCCTAAACCATCAACCCAACCCAAAGAATCACCTCAAGTGCTTGGTAAAAATGATATTGCAGATTCAATATCGGCGCTTTCCGGCGATCAATTTTTAAATAGCCCGTCCCCAAATCCAAACCTATATCAAGCAGCCATAAGCAGTAATCTTGCCATAGTATTTATAGGTGTTGGTGCTGTACTAATTGGACTTTCGTTCGGCATGTATTTATGGTACAAAAAAAGTTCAGAAAGACCGGAAATTAGTAAGGAAAAGGACAGATTTGAAGAAAACAAAGAAGAATAACAACTACAATTTTTTGAAAAACTGGCTGCCCGTTTTTTTATGGGCGGCTATAATTTTCTATTTTTCTGCGTTTAAACAACCAAAAGTAAGCGAATTTTTTATCTGGGATTATGTCGTAAAAAAAATCGCGCATATAACAGAATATGCAATACTATATACACTAATTTATAGAGCTACGAAGCGAAACTTAATCCTCGCCTACATTATTACAATTTCATACGCAGCGACAGACGAATTTCATCAAAGCTTCGTTCTAGGTAGAACTGCAACGCCCCTGGACTTGGGATTTGATGCCTCTGGTGCTAATATAGCTACATATTTATTATGGAAGTTAAAACAAATTCGCCGAAAGAAAGCCAGAAAGTAGCCGAAAAACTCGCCAAAACTCTCGTGGGTGGCGACGTTGTTGCCCTTTACGGAGAGCTTGGAGCAGGGAAGACTATTTTTGTACAGGGGCTGGCAAAAGGCCTAAATATTAAACGAAAACTAACGTCTCCCACATTTGTATTTATGAGAAGCTACCCGTTTGTGCAAAAGAAAAAAGCACTCACTTTCTATCACTTAGACTTATATCGGGGTCAAGAAAAAGCAGATTTTAAAAATCTGGGTCTGGATGAAATTTTCTCCCCGGATTCTATAGTCGTTTTAGAATGGGCGGACAGAATAATGGAGAGCTTGCCAAAAAATAGGATAGATGTAGTCATAGAAACCGTCAATGAAAAAAAAAGAAAGATTAAAATCCGCCGAAATAAATAAGGCTTCGGCAATACTTAAAAAAGGTGGGGTAATTATTTTCCCGACAGATACGGTTTATGGAATAGGTTGTATTTTCAACAATGTCAAAGCAATCAGTCGAATAAGAAAGATAAAAAACAGCGATCAATACTTCCCAATTCTTATATCCAGTGCTAAACAGGTAAAGAAAATCGCATATATTAACCCAAAGGCGGCAAGTCTTATGAAAAAATATTGGCCCGGTGCGCTTACTCTAATCCTTGCGGCAAAAGATGGAAGCAAAATCGGATTTAGAATGCCAGACTCGCCGCTCGTTTTAAAACTAATAGAAAAAGTTGGTTGCCCTATCGTTGGAACGTCTGCAAATTTTCATGGCACAAAACCACCTAAAGAATATGAAGATCTGGACGCTTATTCTTTAAAAGCAGTCGACTACGCCCTTAAAGGGGATTGCCTTCAAAAACAGGAATCAACCGTAGTTGATACAACGACTGGCCCGGTCACCGTGCTAAGACAAGGAGCAATTAAATTAAATGAAACTGATTATTGATTCAACAGACAGCAAAAACATAACTGTCAAAATCGAAGATAAAAAATCTGGTACTAGCGACTCGCTATTTGAGGAGCAAAAAACCGGCTCACAGGTTTTACTTCCCATGATAGACACTTTACTTAAAAAAAATAAAATAACGTTGGCTCAAATAAAAGAAATCGAAGTTAATTCCGGCCCTGGCTCCTTTACCGGAACGCGTGTGGGCGTATCTATTGCAAATGCGCTGGGTTTTGCGCTAAATATTCCTGTCAATGGGAAAAAGGGTAAAATAGTAGTGCCGGTTTATGAAAAAAGTAAATTTGATTGAGTTATTATCCTATTAACTATGAACCATCAACTATGAACATTCTT